>Ga0209603_1000019_pt1 | contig 206013 bp, 211 predicted proteins | sample COGITO_mtgs_1206_FD_184812 | JGI IMG/M metagenome (GOLD analysis project Ga0209603, IMG submission 184812) | Pelagic marine microbial communities from North Sea - COGITO_mtgs_120607 (SPAdes) (version 2) | ecosystem: Environmental > Aquatic > Marine > Epipelagic ...
ATAATGACAGAGTTCATTGGCTATATTAGTTTAGGTGAATTAAAAACTGCTGGAGCATTTATGGAAGAAAAATCTATTACTATGGCAACCTACATGCTGTGTGGATTTGCTAATTTCGCTTCCATTGGAATTCAAATTGGTGGTATTGGAGCCTTAGCTCCTAGCAAAAGAAAACTACTTTCAGAGTTGGGTCTAAAGGCCCTTTTAGCTGGGACATTAGCATCTTTGCTGTCAGCTACAATTGTAGGTATGACTTTTTAACTATTGGTTGAAAAGTTTTTACATTTTATTTATCTTTTTGATGAAATTGATTCTATTTTTAGACATCAATAAAATCCATGGAACAATTTCATAAATTACTTAATCATATACTTGAAAATGGCACTCAAAAAGGGGATAGAACTGGAACTGGAACTATCAGTACTTTTGGATATCAAATGCGATTTGACCTTGCTAAAGGTTTCCCACTTCTGACCACTAAAAAACTGCATTTAAAATCCATTATTCATGAATTGCTCTGGTTCATAAAAGGAGAAACAAATATTAAATATTTAAAAGACCATAATGTTAAAATTTGGGATTCCTGGGCAGATGAAGATGGAAATTTAGGTCCTGTTTATGGACATCAATGGAGAAATTGGAATTCAGATGGTGTTGATCAGATTAATGAGTTAATAAGTCAAATAAAAAATAACCCTAACAGTAGGAGAATGATTGTTTCTGCTTGGAATCCAAGTGTCCTGCCAGATACTTCAAAGAGTTTCTCTGAAAATGTTGCGAATGGTAAGGCTGCTTTACCACCTTGTCATGCTTTCTTTCAATTTTATGTGAGTGATAATAAATTATCTTGTCAGCTTTACCAAAGAAGTGCAGATACTTTTTTAGGTGTACCTTTTAATATTGCGTCTTATGCACTTTTCACAATGATGGTTGCTCATGTTACCAATTTAGAACCTGGAGATTTTATTCATACTTTTGGTGATGTTCATCTTTACAACAATCACCTAGACCAGGCTAAAGAACAACTTTCAAGAGAATTCCGTTCTTTACCTATCATGAAAATAAATCCAGCTATTAAGGACATTAATGATTTTAAGTTTGAGGATTTTGAGCTTGAGAACTATAATCCCCACCCTCATATTAAAGCAGCTGTTTCTATATGATAGTATCATTAATAGTAGCTATTTCTAATAATAGAGCAATCGGAAAAAATAATCAATTGATTTGGAATTTACCAAAGGATATGAAATTCTTTATGGACTCAACTACTAGTCATCCAGTAATAATGGGTAGGAAAAATTATGAAAGCATTCCCGAAAAGTATAGACCTTTAAAAAATAGAACCAATATAATTATAACAAGAAATAAATCTTACGAAGCCAATGGCTGCTTGGTAGTAAATTCTATAGAAGAAAGTTTAAGATGTATGAATTTTGAAGAAAATGAAGAAGTCTTTGTTATTGGAGGAGGAGAAATTTATAGAAAATTTTTAGATCTTGGCTTAATTAATAGAATGTATATTACTCATATAGATGAGTTTTTTGAAGGTGATACTTTTTTCCCTGAGGTTAACTTAAAGGGTTGGGATTCAAAAGAAATTATGACACATTTAAAGGATATTGACAACCCGCATAGTTTTAAAATAAGGTGTTACAATAAAAAATATTAAGCAACTTTAAGCTTACTTATCTTTGATTTTAAGAACTGTTTTTCAGCGTATGATAAATCTATAATCAATTCTTTAATATCTTTTTCTGGTGCATTGTACATAGAATCTGTTAAAATTGCCTCACAAATAGATCTTAGTCCTCTTGCTCCAATCTTTAAAAGAATGGCTTTATCTACAATAAAATTTAAAACTTCATCTTTAATAATAAGTTTAACATCATCCATTTCAAAAAGTTTAACATATTGTTTTATTAAAGCATTTTGAGGATCTGTTAAAATACTTATCAATGTTTCTTTTGTAAGTGGATGTAAATAAGACAAGACAGGAAATCTACCAATTAGTTCTGGAATAAGACCATATTTTTTAATGTCTAACTGGTTAACGTTGGAAAGCATTTTCTCATCATTAAACTCTTCACTTGAAAGAGAATTAAAACCAATAGATTGACTTTTCACTCTTCTCTCAATTATTTTTGAAATGCCATCAAATGCCCCACCACAAATAAAAAGAATATTTTTTGTATCAATCTGAACCATTTTTTGTTCAGGATGTTTTCTTCCTCCTTGTGGAGGTACACTAACTTGTGCTCCTTCTAATAATTTGAGCATAGCTTGTTGTACTCCTTCCCCAGAAACATCTCTAGTAATAGAAGGGTTATCACTTTTTCTAGCAACTTTATCAATTTCATCTATAAAAACAATTCCTCTTTCAGCTGATTGTACATTGTAATCTGCTGCTTGAAGAAGTCTAGATAAAATACTTTCTACATCTTCTCCAACATAACCTGCCTCTGTAAGTACAGTAGCATCTGCAATACAAAAGGGAACATTCAATAAATTTGCTATTGTTCTGGCAAGTAGTGTTTTTCCAGTTCCGGTTTCTCCAACCATAATAACATTAGATTTTTCAATCTCTATATTGTCATTTACATTGTTTTTTTGAAGCAATCTTTTATAATGGTTATAAACAGCTACTGATAAAACTTTCTTAGCTTCATCTTGGCCTATTACATGTTTGTTGAGTTTATCTACAATTTCTTTTGGGGTAAGAAGTTTTAATGTATCCTCGATTTCTTTTTTAGATTTTAATCCTCCTTCTTCTTTAATTATTAGATGAGCTTGGCTTATACAAGAATCACAGATATGACCTGTAATACCTGCAATTAACACATTTACCTCTTTCTTTTCTCTACCGCAAAAAGAACATCTTATACTTTCTTCAGGAGCTTTAGACATCTTATTTTCTAGTTAGAACTTCATCTATCATCCCATATTTTTTAGCCTCTTCAGAAGTCATCCAATAATCTCTATCGCTATCTTTCCAAACAGTTTTATAATCTTTTTTAGTATGATGAGAAATGATATCATACAATTCTTTTTTAAGTTTTTGTATTTCCCTTGCAGTGATCTCAATATCTGAAGCCTGTCCTTGAGCTCCACCTAGAGGTTGGTGAATCATTACTCTTGAATGCTTTAGACCAGTTCTTTTACCGTCTTGACCAGCGCATAATAATACTGCACCCATTGATGCAGCCATCCCTGTACAAATTGTGGAAATATCAGGATTAATGTACTGCATAGTGTCATAAATACCTAGACCTGCATAAACAGAGCCTCCGGGCGAATTAATATAAATCTGAATATCTCTTTTAGCATCCATAGACTCTAAAAAAAGTAGTTGGGCTGTAATGATATTGGCTACATAATCATCAATAGCTGTTCCAAGAAATATAATTCTATCCATCATTAGTCTAGAAAAAACGTCCATTACTGCTATATTCATTTGTCTTTCCTCAATAATATTTGGAGTCATTCCCATAGGAACGTTTGGTAGTACTGAACTGTACTTATCTAAAGTTGAGCTTGATATACCCATATGCTTAGTGGCATATTTTCTAAATTCATCGCTGCTGTTATACATGTTAATTTTTTTTTAAAGTTAGAAATTTATTGAGTTAGCTCTGCTACCTTTTTAGTAAAATCTTCATGATTGACAAATTTATCATTGATCTTTAAAGTATTTTTCAGAAAATCCATAACTTTTTTATCATAAATCATATCATTTATTTTTCTACCCTCGTCTTTATTGGACAATACTTTTTCAGCAGTTTTTTTAAGTTCTTCTTCTTCAGGTATCATCATTCCGTATTGAACATATTGATTGCCCATTAAATCCATGGTAAATTGTAGTAACTCTTCACCTGTCACCTTAATATCTTGATTTTTGATGATGAAATTTTCTATCAGTTGCCATTTAAGACCATCAGAATAATTATTATAATCCTTATCTATATCTTCTTTCTTAGCCTCTTTATTTGATGATAAGATCCATTTTTTTAAAAAAGTGTCAGGTAATTTAATTCTTAGTTTTTTAATTAAAGTTTTAGAGATTTCGTTTTTTAAAAGTCTATCAATGTCAGCAATAAACATTTTATTTAAGTCTTCTTTTACTTTACTTCTAAATTCTTCTATTGTTTTCGCTTCCCCTGCACCATAAATTTTATCAAAAAGAGCTACATCTAAATTTGCAGGTTCTAATGTTTTCACTTCATTTACTGTCATAAAAACTTCTCTTTTATAGAGATTGGCTCTTTCTTTATCAATACCCAGCATTGCTGCCATATCAGCTTCCCCTCTGGATATTTTTTTTGGGTCTAACCTAAAAGTATCCTTAGGCTTGCAGCCTAACAGTCTTTTTTTTGATTTCTTATCATTAATGAATTCCAGAGATATTGTTGAGCTTTGATTAAAACCTTCTTTAATTACATTACCATTTTCATCTAGTTCTTTAAAATTCCCAAGAATCATATCTCTCTCTCCAGCTTTTTCTACACCTATAAGTTTTCCATATCTCCTAGCAAAATCATCACTTTGTTTGTTAATTAGAGACTCATCTACTTTAGGTTGGTACCTTGTAAATTTATATCTTCCAGGCAGTTCTAAATTAAATTCAGGAGCAATTCCAAGTTCATACTTAAACTCAAAATCACTAGGATTATTCCAGTCTACTTTGATTTTCTCATCCTCGATTGGTAGTGGATTACCTAAAATATTTAGTTTATTTTCAGTAATATGATCATAGATCGACTTATTTAAAATTTTATCTATTTCTTCTGCCAAAATTGAAGGACCATACTTCTTTTTTATAATACTAGTTGGTACATGCCCTTTCCTAAATCCAGGAAGTTGCATTTGTTTTCTGTAACTTTTTAATGAAGACACATAAGGTGCTTTATAATCTTCATTAGAAATTTTAACTGTAAGAACAGCGTTAAGGGCATCTAAGTTTTTAATGCTAACGTCCATATTTTTGTTTTATGTTTAATCTAAAAAATGGCATAAAGCATTAGTTTATGCCATTTTAAATGTTAGTGCGGGTAAAGGGAGTCGAACCCCCACGCCTTGCGGCACTAGATCCTAAGTCTAGCGTGTCTACCAATTCCACCATACCCGCATTTAAAGCATTACTTTTAAAAAGCAGTTTGCAAATTTATTCAATTTTATTAAATAGAAAAGCTCAAATTTTTTTTCTGTTAACTTTGTTAAGTATAAATAAATAAAATGCTTTCATTAGACCCCAAAGAACTTAAGCTTTCAAAACTTCATCACTACCTTTTAGGTGCTGTTGTCCCAAGACCCATTTGTTTTGCCAGTACTTTAGACCACAACGGAACCTCTAATTTAGCTCCATTTTCATTTTTTAATATATTTAGCTCTAATCCACCTATTGCTATTTTTTCTCCATCGAGAAGTGGAAGGACTGGGAAACACAAAGATACCTACAACAACATTCAAAAGGTGAAAGAGGTTGTTATTAATATGGTTGATTTTAAAATGGTAGAACAAATGTCTTTAGCTAGTTCACCATACGGACCAGAAGAAGATGAGTTTATTAAAAGTGGTTTTACAAAAATTAAATCAGAACTAGTTAAACCATACAGAGTCAAGGAATCACCAGTCCAATTAGAGTGTAAGGTTAATGAAGTAAAAGAATTAGGTGATGAAGGTGGTTCAGGTAATTTAATAATTTGTGAAATATTAAAAATCCATATTAAAAATGATATTCTGGATAAAAATAATATGATTGACCAACAAAAAATTGACTTAGTTGCTAGAATGGGTGGTAATTGGTATTCAAAAACGGATAAAAACTCTATGTTTGAGATTACTAAACCGATGTCTTCCAAAGGAGTCGGCTTTGACCAAATTCCTAAAGAAATTTTAAATAGCGAAATACTTTCAGGAAATGATTTGGGAAAATTAGCAGGAATTGAAAAAATTCCTGATGAGACATTTGTTAATGATTTTAAGTTGATAGAGCTTAGTGATCTTTTTTTAGATTTAGAAGATAATCCCATTAAGCTAGAATTATCCTTACACAGGAAAGCCAAAGAATTTTTAAATGATAATGATTTGGAAGCAGCATGGAAAACACTACTTTCGTTTAATAATTAAATAGGAAAATGGAACTTAAATTAAATGGTAAAGTAAAGTTAATTTCGGATTTACAGTCATGGGATTCAGGCTTTACAAAAAGAGAATTTGTAATTACAACTAATGAACAATATCCTCAAGATGTTAAGTTAGAATGTATAAAAGATAAAACCAGTATGTTAGACGGATTAGTTGAAGGTGATGAAGTTGAGGTTTCTTTTAACGTTAGGGGAAATGAGTATAATGGGAAGTATTATGTAAACTTACAAGCTTGGAGACTAAACAAAAATGGTGGAGCTGCTCCTGCTAACGATCAAGCCCCATCGGAACCAGATTTTGAGCCAGTTGGAGACGATGATGACGACTTACCATTCTAATTAATGTCTTAAAATGTCCCTAATTGAAAAATATATAAAAGGGATTCGTTTTTTATTACCATCTCCATTTTTAATAGCCATATTTCTTACTTTTTTTACTTTTATAATAGCCTTCTTATGGCCTAACGACAATGCTGAAGAGCTTAATTCTATAGATAAAACAGTCGACATTCTTCACTCCTGGAATAACGGGCTCTCGAACGAAAAAGGTCTTGCTTTCGCTATTCAAATGATGTTAATGCTCTTACTAGGACATGTATTAGCATTAAGTAAACCTGTGGATAGTATTATTAATAAACTTCTTCCTTTTTGTAGCAACAATGCTAAAAGTGCATTAATAGTCACCTTTTCCACCTTAATATTAAGTTGGTTTAACTGGGGATTAGGATTGGTTTTCGGAGCTATTTTTTGTAAAAAAATAATGGATTATGCTGCCCAATTTTCTATTGGATTAAATCCTGGGTTAATTGGTGCAGCTGGTTATTCAGGTTTGATGATTTGGCATGGTGGAATTTCGGGGTCGTCATTGATTAAAATTTCTGAGTTTGGACATTTATCTGATTTAGCTCCTGAAAGTGTAAAAAGTAGTGTCCCTCATTTAATAGATTTTTCTAAAACAGTATTTTCAAGTATGAATATTGCAGTTACATTCTCTTTGTTAATAGCTTTACCAATTACCACTTATTTATTAGGCAAAAAAACCAAAGTATTAGTTCCAAAAAAAAAAGAATATCTAAATCATAAGCGCAAAGAAGATAATTTAATTGGTGTTGAAAAATTAGATCATTCTAATGTTCCTGGATTAATTATTGGATTATTTATTATCATTTTTTGTGGTTATTTAGCAATTTCTCACCCAGCAACTAGCTCTTTGCAGTTTCTCAACCCCAATTATTTAAATTTAATCTTGTTAGGCTTTGCCCTTTTCTTTCACAGAAGTATTATTAGTTTTTTAAGTGCGACTGAAAAGGCAATTGGTGGAACTGTGGGGATATTAATTCAATTCCCTTTGTATTTTGGTATTATGGGAATAGTAAGTGATACAGGAATTATCAAGGATTTAGCAGCGTATTTTCAAAGTATTTCGTCTCATTTCACATTTCCAATATTCACTTTTTTTAGTGCAGGTTTAGTAAACTTTTTAGTTCCTAGTGGAGGTGGACAGTGGTATATTCAAGGACCTTTAATTATTCAGTCTTCTTTAGAAATGGGAATTCCACTTAGTAAAAGTATTTTGGCTATGGCTTATGGAGATCAATTAACAAATATGATGCAACCTTTTTGGGCACTACCTTTGCTAGGCATTACTGGGTTAAAAGCAAAAGATATACTGCCATACACTTTAATAATAATGCTAGTTGGAATAGTTATTTTTTCTTTAGGATTACTAATATTTTAGGTTAAAAATTAAAATAATACCCTGTTTAGTGATAAAAAAATTCGTATTGTATTTATGAAGCAACAATAAACCAAACCAAATGAAAAGCCAATATTTATTAAAAAAGTACTTCCTACACATATTCTCCATTATTATTTTATCATTTGCTTGTTCTAAAAATACTCAAACAACTTTTTATTGGGACGAAACAGGTTGTTCTGACCCTTGGTTAGATTTCTATACTTCCGATACTTTTTCTCAAGAAGCTCAGAGGAAAGCTTTAGAAGATTATTTACTAAGCAAAAATATAGAATTAATATCCTTAGATAGTCAATTTGACTCCTCTAAAATAGAGTTATGCTTAGCTTGTCATTGTAAAACTGGAAAAGTTTTTGAACTGATTATACCTAATAATGATAAAAGAAAAATAAAAAATCTTGGAATAAATCAATTTAATCTACACTTTTATCAATAGTACTAACGATGAGGTTTAGATTCATAAATTCAAGCAGAGATTTTATTTTTGAAAAAGAAAAGGTTAATATTTTTGAACTTAATTTTCCTAAATGGTATTCTCATAGAGCTGAGGTTTCGTACAATAAATCTAATATTGAAATAAAACCCAAAAGTATTTGGAGTAATAAATATTATATTTTTAAAAATAGTCAAGAAAAAGGGTTAATAAATTCTAATTGGAAAGGAGAAGTTTCTATTCAATTTTACGATCAAAGAAATAATAAGCATGTGTACAAGTTAATGAAAAGGGGATTTTGGAAAGAAATATTTGAAGTTTATAATGAAAAAATGGCTTTAATAACGACTGTAGTAAAGTCTTTAAATTGGAAAAAATTAAATTCAAATTATGAACTAGAAAATAAAGCTCATAAATTAGAAGAAAAACATTTTAATGAGCTAATGATTTATATCGGTTTTTATCTTGTTCTTAATAAGAAAAATGCTGCTAATGCTTCTGCATCTTATGGATAAATAGTTTACTTAAATTAATTTATTGAGAGTTAAGAAAATCTTAAAAGACAACAAACACAGACCATGGTCACTTCCTAACAAAAAGTGGAGTTTCTACCAAGAATGGAATAATGCTATTTTTCTTCATTGGGAAGTAGACCTTAAGGAGCTCTCAAGATTTGTTCCAAATAATTTACAAATAGATTTACATAATGGTAAACCTTGGGTTTCAGTTGTGGCTTTTACTATGGAAAAAATTAGGCCCAGAAATCTACCTTATTTTTCACCAGTTTCAAATTTCCATGAAATTAACATTAGAACCTATGTGAAATCAAATAATAAAACAGGTGTTTATTTTCTAAGCATAGAGGCGGAAAAATTAATTTCTTGTAAAATTGCAAGAAAAATTTCTAATTTACCTTACCGTTATTCAAAAATTAATAGATCTAATAATTCTTTCAGCTCCTTTAATCCTGTTTTTAAAGATTCTTTACATATAGATTATCGTTCAAAAGAATTAAAAAATAATCTTACACCATTAGATATTTTTCTTACCGAAAGATATGCCCTTTTTCATAATGTTGGGGATTACATAAATGAGTTTGAAATTCATCATTTACCATGGCCAATTCAAAATATAGATCTATTTAAATTAGAAGTCAATTATAGTAGGTTTACTCAATTAATTGGGGATATGCCCGATAAAACTCATTTTTCTAATGGCGTTAAAGTAATTTCATGGAATAGTAATAAATATTAGAATTATTATATTATTTATAATCTATCTAAATAGATCAAAAATGGTTGTTTGTTCAATCAATTTTTTAGATAGTAAGACCTTAAATCTACAATGTTTATTACATTTGTAAAGCTTAAAAATAAAATTATTATGAGCAAATCTACTTTTTATACTTCTATTGGATATAAAATATTGATGGCACTTTCAGGACTGTTTTTAATGTTCTTCTTATTACAACATTTAGTAATTAATTCTCTCTCTGTTATTAGCCCTGATTCTTTTAATGAAGCATCTCATTTTATGGGTACTAACCCATTGGTGCAGTTTTTATTACAACCTGTCCTTATTTTTGGCGTTGTTTTTCACTTTATAATGGGCTTCTTTTTAGATTTGAGAAACAGGAAGTCAAGATCTATTAAATATGCTTACAATAAACCATCAGCAAATTCCTCCTGGCCATCAAGAAATATGATAATTAGTGGAATTACTGTCTTAGCTTTTTTAGCCATTCATTTTATAGATTTTTGGATTCCAGAAATATCAACTAAATATATAGTTGGCGATATGTCCGGGCTAACTAATGATGGAGAATATAGATATTATCACGAATTACACGAAAAATTTAATGCTTTGCCTAGAGTAATTGCCTACGTAATAGCATTTATTTTTTTGTCTCTTCATTTACTTCATGGTTTTCAATCTTCTTTTCAAAGTGTTGGTGTGTCTACCAATAAAACTAGATCATCTTTTTATAAAATAGGAACTATTTTTGCAATTGTAGTTCCTTTTGGATTTATAACCATAGCATTGTTTCACTTTCTAACCCAACATTAATAATTATGGCAACTTTAAATTCTGGCGTACCAAATGGTGAATTAAAAGAAAAGTGGACCCAATATAAAGATTCAATAAACCTTGTAAATCCTGCAAATAAAAGGAATATAGATGTCATTGTTGTCGGAACAGGTCTTGCTGGTGGTTCTGCGTCAGCAACTTTAGCAGAGCTTGGCTACAATGTTAAAACCTTTTGTTATCAAGATAGTCCAAGAAGAGCACATTCTATTGCTGCTCAAGGAGGAATAAACGCTGCTAAAAACTATCAAGGAGATGGTGATTCAACTTACAGGCTGTTTTATGACACTGTTAAAGGTGGAGATTATAGGTCTAGAGAAGCAAATGTATATAGATTGGCAGAAGTTTCTACTAATATAATTGATCAATGCGTAGCTCAAGGAGTTCCTTTTGCTAGAGATTATGGTGGGTTATTGGATAATAGATCTTTTGGAGGGGTTTTAGTTTCGAGAACCTTTTATGCAAAGGGCCAAACTGGACAACAATTACTTTTGGGGGCTTATTCAGCCATGAACAGACAAATTGCTAGAGGTAAAATAAAAATGTATAATCGTCATGAAATGCTTGATGTAGTGGTAGTTGATGGTAAAGCAAGGGGGATTATTGCTAGAAATTTAATTACTGGTGAAATTGAAAGGCATTCAGCTCATGCAGTAGTTATAGCATCAGGTGGATATGGTAATGTTTATTTTCTTTCTACGAATGCAATGGGAAGTAATACTACTGCTGCTTGGAAAGCACATAAAAAAGGTGCTTTTTTCGCCAATCCATGCTACACCCAAATTCATCCAACTTGTATTCCGAGATCTGGTGAATATCAATCTAAGTTAACCTTAATGTCTGAATCGCTTAGAAATGATGGTCGTATCTGGGTCCCCAAAAACATGGAAGATGTTACAGCTTTAAGAGAAGGGAAATTAAAAGCAACTCAAATATCTGAAGAAAATAGAGATTATTATCTAGAAAGAAGATATCCAGCATTCGGAAATCTAGTTCCAAGAGATGTTGCTTCTAGGGCTGCAAAGGAAAGATGTGATGCAGGATTTGGAGTTAACCAGACTGGAGAGGCTGTTTATTTAGATTTTAGTTCTGCAATTATAAGATATGGCAAAGAGCAGGCATTACTCAACGGAGAAGATGAAAGTAATGAACAGTTAGTTAAAAAATTAGGAAGTGAGATCGTAAAATCAAAGTATGGAAATCTGTTTCAGATGTATGAAAAGATTGTCGATGAAAATCCATATGAGAACCCAATGATGATTTATCCTGCAGTTCATTATACAATGGGGGGGATATGGGTAGATTATAATTTAATGACTACTGTTCCTGGACTCTACGCTATTGGTGAAGCTAATTTTTCAGATCACGGATCTAATAGGTTAGGGGCATCAGCTCTTATGCAAGGACTGGCAGATGGTTATTTTGTACTTCCTTACACTATTGGAGATTATTTATCTGATGATATAAGAACAGGTCCAATATCAACAGATTCAAAAGAGTTTGAGTTTGCAGAATCCAACGTAAAGCAATTATTAAGCCAGTTAATTTCCAATAAGGGTAATCATTCTGTAGATTATTACCACAAAAAATTAGGTAAGATTATGTGGGATAAGTGTGGAATGGCAAGAACTGAAGTTGGACTTAATGAGGCTATTAAAGAAATAAAAGAATTAAGAGAAGATTTTTGGAAAAATGTCACAGTACCTGGTAAATTAAATGAATTAAATAAAGAGTTAGAAAAAGCTGGAAGAGTAGCTGATTTCTTAGAACTTGGCGAGTTATTTGCTAAAGATGCTTTGACAAGAAATGAATCTTGTGGTGGTCACTTTAGGGAAGAATATGCCACTAAAGAAGGCGAAGCCAAAAGAGATGATAAAAATTTCACATTTGTTTCGGCTTGGGAACATGTTGGTGAACCATCTGAGGCAAAGCTTCACAAGGAAAAGTTAGACTTTGAAAATATCGAGGTGAAGGAAAGATCCTATAAATAAATTAGATATGAAATTAACACTTAAAATTTGGAGACAAAAAAGTAGTACTGATAAAGGTTCTTTAGAAACATATCTGATAAGTGAGGTTTCTGAAGATATGTCTTTCCTAGAAATGTTAGATGTACTAAATGAAGATCTTATTGAAAAAGGAATAGAGCCCGTTGCCTTTGATCATGATTGTAGAGAAGGAATTTGTGGGATGTGTTCACTGTATATAAACGGAGAAGCTCACGGCCCAGATAGAAGAGTCACTACGTGTCAACTTCATATGAGAAAATTTAATGATGGAGACACCATATTTATTGAACCATTTAGAGCTAATGCATTTCCAGTTGTAAAAGATTTAGTAGTTGATAGATCTGCCTTCGATAGAATACAACAGTCAGGAGGATATGTTTCAGTAAATACATCAGGAAATACTCAAGATGCCAATAGCATTCCTATTCCTAAAGATGACGCTGACATTGCTTTTGATGCTGCAACATGTATTGGATGTGGTGCTTGTGTAGCATCTTGTAAAAATTCTTCAGCCATGCTTTTTGTTTCTGCAAAAGTTTCTCAATTTTCACTATTACCCCAAGGAAAAGTTGAGGCAAAAGAAAGAGTTATGAACATGGTTAATAAAATGGATGAAGAAGGGTTTGGAAATTGCACAAATACTGGAGCTTGTGAAGTTGAATGTCCAAAAGGAATTTCTTTAGATAATATTTCAAGAATGAATAGAGAATTTATTACTGCTAACGTTAAAAAGTAGTTTTTATAAATTCCCAACTATTAAAAGAAGCCCAACATTAATGATGAGCTTCTTAGATTATTCCTTATTAGAAATTATATTATCTTAAAATAATAAACTTTCTTTTAACATTATCACCTATACTTAACAAATATATACCTTCAAATAAGTTTTCAATATTAAGGGTTGTCAGATTTGATGTTATTAAACCATTTAAAACAACCTTTCCACTATTGTCAAAAACAGAATAATTTGTTCCAATATATTTTAGGACAGGCTTGATATTTAAAATATTGTTAAGGTTGTTTCAAAATCATATAAAATATGGAATTGCATTAGGACAGTCTGCAGTTGTAGTCCATAAATCAGGACCATTTTTTCCATTATCATATCAACTACCAGTATCACTAGCACAGATTGATCTTATTGTGAAATAATAGTCTGTAGCTATTGATAGCCCGTTAATTGATGAAGTAAAAGATGTAAAAGTGAAAGTTTGAACTCCTGCAGGAGCAGGGGTTCCCGGAGTGAATGTACTTCCTTCGTTATACTGGATTTCATAAGAAATAATAGATGCGTTGTTAGTCCCTCCAAAATCGGTTGTTGTACCAGTCATTCCCCAAGATGTAATGGTTGGATTTGGACATTGACTAAATATTATAGATGATATTTAGAGAAATAAAAATGTAATTTTTTTAAAAAAAATAACTTAAGTAAAAATTTTCAAATCATCAATAGAATATTTAATATAAAATAAATGACTGAAATTTTTGACTGATTATTGTTAGTTATTTAATTACTTATTTGAGCCTCAATTATTTTTTCTACAACGCCTCTATAATATTCAAAATCCCATCTAACTTTCTTATTAACATAATCATAATAAGCAATCGAAATAGGTTCAGTCTTTAAAAAGGATACGTCATCATTTTTATTGTCATGGAACAAAGTTATATCTGCTTTAAGCTTATGTCTCTTTTTGTTTTCTGGAATGTCTATAGCATCTATAATAAAGTGCTTTGAAACATAACTTTCTTTCGAAAATTCAAACTTATAAATACCTCTGTTATTAATAATTTTTTTTACCTTATTTCCTTTTAGTTTAAAATTTTGAAGTTCTTTACTGTCCTTATAAATTTTTATGTTACAGTTTTTTAAATTTCCATTTCTATTTTCAACAGGAATTAGATTAATTTTCAACTTAACACTTATATCTTTTTGAGAATGAGTTCCCCAACTTATTGTAACCAATATTAAAAAAGTTAAAAGCCTAAGGGGTTTCATTAATAGAATAAATCATTTATCTAATTTAAAGATATTCTATAATTGATTTTAAAAGAATTAAAAACAACATTTAAATTAAGAGAAAGAAGTTTAAAAGATTTTACTGGCAATATTTTTTACTGATTCACCCTTGCCCATAGTATAAAAATGTAGAACCGGAACTCCTGCTTTTACTAATTCTTGAGACTGTATTGTAGACCATTCTATACCTACTTTTTTAACTTCCTCATTCGTTTTACATTTTTCTAGTTCGTTAGAAAATTCTTCAGGAAAATTAGTGTTAAAAAACTTAGGAATAAATGTAAGGTGACGAAGGTTTGTAATTGGTTTTAGTCCCGGTATAATTGGAACAGTAATTCCTATTTCTCTACATTTTTTTTCAAATTCGAAAAACTTTGAATTGTCATAAAAAAGTTGCGTAACAATAAATTCTGCCCCAGCATCTACTTTTTCTTTTAGATGTTTAAGATCACTTTTAAGATTCATAGCTTCAAAATGCTTTTCAGGATATCCAGCTCCACCAATACAAAAACTTGATGGACTGTTTTTGGTTTCTTCGTATAAATATTGACCTTTATTCATATCATCAATTTGTTTTATAAGGTCAATAGCAAATTTATTTCCTCCATCTGTAGGAATAAAAGCAGATTCATTTTTCATTGGATCACCACGTAGTGCAAGAATATTATCAACCCCTAAAAATTTTAAATCAATTAATGCGCTCTCGGTGTCTTCCTTGGTAAACCCTCCACATATTATATGAGGTATAGCATCTACTTTATAACGATTCATTAATGCTGCACATATTCCAACTGTACCGGGTCTTTTTCTAACCGAAACCTTCTTAAGAAGTCCATTACCCATTTTTTTATAATCGTATTCCTCCCTATGATAAGTTACATTAATAAAAGGTGGTTTAAATTCCATTAAAGGGTCAATGCCTTCGCATATATCTTCAATTCCTTTTCCCTTTAATGGTGGAATAATTTCAAATGAGAAAATTGTTTTATTACTATTTTTTATATAATCTACGACTTTCATTTAATGCAACAAAATAAAGTCTTAATCTCAACAAAACCAAAATTATTATATGATATGAAGTCTTAATGATTAAACAATTTAGTTCTGTTTAATGGTTTAGAAGAATAATATGCTTCTCAACTTTAGTATCTACTATATTAAATACTACATTTGTTTCGAATGAAAAACATTAGAAATTTTTGTATAATAGCCCATATAGATCATGGTAAAAGTACTTTAGCCGATAGACTTCTTCAGACTACAGGTACCATTTCAGAAAGAGAAATGAAAGATCAGGCTTTAGATGACATGGATATTGAGCGAGAGCGAGGTATTACTATAAAAAGCCATGCCATTCAAATGGACTATATTCATAAGGGACAACCATTTAAGTTAAACCTAATTGACACTCCGGGACATGTAGATTTTTCTTATGAAGTTTCAAGATCAATTGCCGCTTGTGAAGGTGCTTTGTTAATTGTTGACGCATCTCAAGGAATTGAAGCGCAAACAATTTCTAATCTGTATTTAGCAATCGAAAATGATCTAGAAATTATACCTATTCTTAATAAGATGGATTTACCTGGTGCAATGCCAGAGGAAGTAACAGATCAAATTATTGATTTGATTGGATGTTCCGAAGAAGATGTGATTCAAGCAAGTGGAAAAACAGGGATGGGAATTGATAATATACTAGAAAGAATAATCAATAAAATTCCAGCTCCAAAAGGGGAGGACAATGAACCCCTGCAGGCTATGATTTTTGACTCTGTATTCAATCCTTTTAGAGGGATCATTGCTTATTTTAGAGTTTTTAACGGGGTTATTAAAAAAGGTCAACAAGTTAAGTTTTTCAATACTGGCAAAACTTATAATGCAGATGAAATAGGGGTTTTGAAAATGGATTTAAATCCTAAAAAAGAACTAGGTTCGGGAGATGTAGGGTATATCATTAGCGGAGTTAAGAAAGCAAATGAAGTAAAGGTTGGTGATACAATTACTTCAATTTCAAATTCATGTAAAGAGGCTATTAAAGGGTTCGAAGATGTAAAACCTATGGTATTTGCTGGTATTTATCCCGTTGAAACGGACGATTACGAAGAATTAAGAAATTCAATGGAAAAACTTCAGCTCAACGACGCTTCCTTAGTCTTTGAACCTGAATCTTCAGCTGCTCTAGGTTTTGGTTTCAGATGTGGATTTCTAGGCATGCTTCATATGGAAATCATCCAAGAAAGACTAGAAAGAGAATTTAATATGACTGTAATCACAACAGTTCCTAATGTTTCTTATAATGTTTTTTTGAAAAAAGAATTACAAGAGTTAAGAGTTAATAATCCATCTGAACTTCCAGATCCCTCAAAAATGGAATGGATAGAAGAGCCTTACATTAAAGCTCAAGTTATCACTAAGACAGATTATGTTGGAGCAGTTATGAATTTATGCATTGAAAAAAGAGGAGATCTAACCAACCAAGTATATTTAACACAAAATAGAGTAGAACTTTCTTTTCAAATGCCTCTTTCAGAAATTGTATTTGATTTTTATGATAGATTAAAATCTGTTAGCAGAGGCTATGCTTCGTTCGATTATTCTCCAACAGGTTATAACAGATCAGATTTAATAAAATTAGATATACTATTAAATGCTGAACAAGTAGATGCTTTATCAGCTTTGGTTCATCGATCAAATGCATTTACATTAGGAAAAAAAATATGCTTAAAGCTTAAAGAGTTAATCCCTCGTCAACAATTTGAAATACCTATTCAAGCAGCTATTGGTGCTAAAATAGTGGCAAGAGAAACGATCAAAGCACTTAGAAAAGACGTAACTGCTAAATGTTACGGAGGAGATATCACTAGAAAAAGAAAATTATTAGAAAAACAGAAAGCTGGTAAAAAAAGAATGAGACAAGTAGGTAGAGTTGAAGTTCCTCAAGAGGCATTTTTAGCAGTTTTAAAATTAGACTAAAAGAAAGCTCTCATTTGCATACTACCTGTGTGAATGGCTTTGTTTTCTTCAGATTTTCTTCCATTATAGCTTACTGAAAGTTGAATATTATTAGACATTTTTTTCTGAAAACTGATTTTCCAAGTTATATTACTTCCTGTTTGTAAACCTTCTAGCATTTCAAATCCAATAGTACTATTACTTTCTCCGGTATAATTTATATTTACAAAATGAAGTTCTGCATTAAAAAGCCCTTTGTCTCTTTTGCTTCTTCTTAACTCAATTCCTAAATCTTTTAAAAATGCTTTTTCATTTCCAAATTCAATACTGTTGCTTTTCTCAGAGTATCGGGTGTTTATAGCAATTCGAAACATGGTATTAGGCTGAAAAGATAATCTATTAAAAACCTCTTTATTTTCAATATTAAAATTCCTATTTTGCATATAGGTTGAAGCATTACTTTTAAGGTCTTTACTTAATTGACTATTCAGCATAAATGATCTATTCAAATTCCATCTTAATTTTATTTGATCTTTATTATTTGATCTAAAATCTGTACCATTAATTAATAAATTTTTGTTGGCAAAAAGTTGAGTTACTAACTCTACGCTGTATTTGGAACTAGATCTGTTAAAAAACAAACTATTTCTCAAACTATTAGACATTTGTTGAATAATTGGATTGTCTGAACTTACTAATGGATTTACTAAAGTTCTTATATCTAAATCATTGGTTTTCTTTTGAGTATTTAAGGCTGTTTGATTATAAAACTTTTTTAATATTTTTTCTATTACAGTGGTCCCTTTTACTATTTTTCTGAAGGCAATATTTAAATTTTGATTGTATTGAAAATTATAAATTTTAATGTAACTGTTGTTAGGTGTAAAAACTCTAATGTAGCTTGCTTGATCACTAAAAGCAGCTATCTCAAATTCATTTAATTCTCTAATATCATTTTCATTGTAATCATTCCATGTATAAATCCCCTGACCAGCTGGAACTTCAATATAAATAAATTCTTTTTGCAATTCTAAACCTGAACCTAGTTCTAAGAAGGAATTACTGTTAATCCCTCCTTTTAGTAATTTAATATGATAATTTAATCTGCTAGCCAAAGAGTTTTCGGGTAAAATATTACTTAGGGAAGTATCTAAATTTTGAAGTATTCTATAAGCTAGTGAATAATTTAGTTGAAAGTTCTTATTATTAACTATGTCTATTTTCAATCCTGGGCTAATGGCTTTAGTTGCTCGTTGCAAAATAGATTTATTTTTAAACCAATCATATCTCTCTTGGTAGAAGAATTGTACTTTATTTTTGTTTGAGTCTAAATTTTCAATGTATAATTTCCAATCATAAAAACGATAGCTATTATTGGAAAGGGTATCATCATTATAAAACCTATTATTTTCATTTATATCAATAAAACCTATTTTAAATTTATTTAATGGTACATAAAAATTTATTTTATGTCTTAAAAAAGAAGTCTTAAAAATCCCATCAGATTTTAATAAACTCCCATCAAAGTTTAAAAATATTTTTTTATTCCATTTAATTTTAAAGTCATTCTTATAACCATTAAAATCATTCTTTATCCAAAATGAGTTAAGCCCATATTGAAAAAGTCCATTTTCTAAATGCTTTAAATTAATTTTTGCTGAGCTTAGAATTTGATCTTCATTTACCATTAATTGCTGAATGTTCCAGTTTCTTTCAAATTCAACTTCTCGAAACCTTTCAATTCGTTCATAATTTTTAGAAATACTTTCAATTCTGTAGTCCTGATTTATTACCCATTTTTTATTTAACTTCCTTTTAGATTCATAATTTAACAGTCCTGCAAAACCAACATTATCATTATTATTTATTTTAGAAAAGGTATTCAGATCCATATTAGAACTACTTATTTCATATTTTAATAAACTTGAAGTCCAATTGGTTTTACCTCCAACACTTAATATTTGTCTTTTCTTTGGAGTCACTAATTTCTTTATTGGACTATAATCCCCATTTTTTAAAATAATTAAATTTGAGATGGTATCTGGAGCAATCCATTCATAAACTCTTCCTAAGGCATTATTTTCTTTTATTATATAATTTCCATTTCCCTGACCAACATTACTGAATGTGAGTTGGTAAATTGCTTGTTGATTATCGATTGAGTAACTAAATATTACATATCCTAATGAATCATTTTTTTCATACATATTTGAATTTTCATTAAATCCTACACTGTCAATTCCTGATCCAATAGCCATTTCAATATCATCACCAATATTCTCTAGCATTAGTCTATCAACTAAATCAAAATCTTGTTGTAATGGTTGATTTTTACTATCCTGTTCTGCATAAGCATATATATAGAATGAAGAATTTTTATTTTCATATACTGTTGACGATTGCAAAAGAGATCTAGCATAGTTTTTATCACTGTACTGGAATTCTACTATTATTCTCTTATCTTTTGTAATTAATGTTTTTGCCGTAAAACTTATTTCTGCTGTGTTATAGTCTATGGTGTAGTCGTTATTTTGGCCTCTTTTAAGTAATGTTCCGTCGATATAAATATTTTCAGTTCCGCTGAGTACTATTATAAAATTTTCATTTTCATTTCCAAATAGTCTGTAGGGGCCTTGATTCCCTTCAATCCCTTGAATTATGTTTCTTCCAAATTTACCTTTGCTAATTGAAGCACTATTTTCTGTATTAATTTTAATATTTCCTTTTCCATTTATTTTATTTTTCACATGAATCCCTTGTCCCCTTTTGTTATATTTAAGAAAGTATCCATCTTTATTTTTAACCCAAAAATCTCCAGCAGTTAAATTCCATTTTTCATCTGTAACTTGTATAAATACTTTGTCAAAATCTTGTAATTGTTGTGTATTTCCTTGAGGCTGAATAGGTATGTTATCGTCTGTTACAGATGCTAGAATTTTCATTGTGGGAGAAATCATCCCTGATAATTGAAGGTTTAAATTTGAATTAAGAGAAAAGTCTTGATTATTCCCAACCATTAAACCTCTTGAAAGACTTCCTGTTCTGTTTAATTTTGTTCCTTGAAATATTGTTGTTTTAGTTTTAGAGTTGGAAATTTCTAAAGGCTTGTAAAGCAACTTTTGATCTTTTGTTCTATTCAATGAGATGGGGTGCAACAAATATTTTTTATTAAAATCAATTATCAGTTTGTTGTATTTAAAGACTAAGGTGTCGTTAGGTATTTTATAAAAAATTATTTCAGCTTTAGAAGCATTTAATTTATAGTCAAAAGAAGGGATTTCAACATTATTATGAATCACTTTTAAAGTTCTTGGGTTTATAGAAATTGTATCAATTAGTAGGGTATCTGTATTAACAAATATTTTTTTTGTTAAATATGAAAAATTAAAATCTTGACCATAATTAACATTACAGATAATGCAAAAAATAAGAACTATAATTTTATTTTTAATCATTACAATTTAAAATGAAATAAAGAAATACTTCTTTTAGAAAACGTAAGATATATAGATTTGTTTTTAAGTGATTATATTTTTAAGTGATTTTTATTAAATAATGACTAGAGTTTTAAGAGAACATTGTTTATAAGTAAAAGCAATAAGTGAAGTTTTTATATAATTTGAACCCATTTTTGTAAAAGAATAATAATCAATGAAAAAGATTTTAATATATCTACTTATCTGTTCGATTTTTTTTCAAGCATGTGTTCCAGCAAGAAAATTTGAAGAAATTTCAGAAAAACAAGAAGTGTGCGCTGGGGAACTAAAAACTCTAAAAACCTTAAAAACAGAGCTGCAAACTGAAAATACGGAGCTAGGGTCTGAAAATCAACAATTAAATGAGCTTACTAGTAGGTTAATCAAGGACACGACTATTTTAGGAAAATCTCTTAGAATGAAGGAAAAGCAGTATGATAAAATTGACCAGCTTAATAAAAGAATTCAAGATCAATTAGAGATGTTACAGAACGGACAGTCTAGACAAAATAAAAAGTTAATGGCCGATCTTGAAAAAAGAAAATCTGATTTATTAATTCTTGAAGATCAACAAAGAGCTTTTGAAAGTGAGTTAAATAATAAAAAGAAGCAACTGGAAGTTCTGTCTTCGGAACTTGAAAAAAGAGAAAAAAGAGTCAATGAATTAGAAGTGATTATTGCTAATAAAGATGCTGTAGTTAGAGCTTTAAAAGAAAAAGTTGCTAGTGCTCTTCTCGGATTTAGAGATAAAGGTCTTTCAGTAATTGAAAAAGACGGAAAAGTATATATAAGTATGGATGCAAAATTATTATTTGCTTCTGGCAGTACAAAAGTTGACTCTGAGGGTGTTAAAGCTCTTAAAGAATTGGCTAAAGTTCTTGAAGATCAAAATGGGTTAGAAATTTTAGTAGAAGGACACACGGACACGGATAAAATGAGATCAAATTCTCACCCTGTAGATAACTGGGAATTAAGTGTTCTTAGGGCAACTTCTGTTGTAAAGATAATGTTAGAGAGTAGTAAAATGGATCCAACTACTGTTAGTGCTTCTGGAAGAAGTCAGTTCGTGCCAATAGATGCTGAAAATAAAGCAAAAAATAGAAGAATAGAGGTGGTGCTTATACCTGAACTAGATGAGTTATTTGAAATAATAAATAACTAATTTATATTTTTATAAAAATTCATTTCATCAACATATTTAAAGACCTCTGGGGTCAAAAGATATCTCACGTCTTTGTTTTCCGAAATAGCTTTTCTAATAAAACTGGATGAAATTTTCATAACAGGGGCATCACACCTTATGATTTTAGAATGCTTTTCTACAGGAATATTTAACGATTTCTCTAGTTTTTCTTGTTCAGTTAAAATTCTAGGATAAATATAGAGTTGGTGAGATTTTAAGATTTCTTCATGGTTTTTCCATTTCTTAAATGATCTCAAATTATCTTCACCCATAATCAAGTTAAAATCATAATTTGGAAACTTTTCTTTTAAATGAGTTAATGTGTTTATTGTGTATGATGGTTTAGGTAAATTAAATTCCTCGTCACAAGCTTTCAAATTTGGGTTATCTTCAATAGCTATTCTAACTAAGTTTAATCTGTGATAATCTTTTAATAAAGATTCTTTCTTTTTAAGAGGATTGAGGGGGCTTACAACAAACCAAACTTCATCTAAATTTGTGTAGCCAGTCATATAATTAGATATAATTAAATGCCCAACATGAATAGGGTTAAATGTTCCAAAATATAATCCAACTTTTTTCATCACTTAAATATAAATTTCTCAACTTCTTGAATAATATTATTTGAAGCATCATTTAAGTCATTGTTTTCAATAATACAGTCAAAATGATTAATATATTTCATTTCTTTTTTTGACTTTTTTATTCTACTATTTAGTGACGCATCATTTTCAGTTTTTCGATTTTGTAATCTTTCTGAAAGTACTTCAATTGACGGTGGTTTTATAAAAATTGATAGAGCATCTATTCCGAAATATTTTTTTAAAGCAATTCCACCAAGAACATCAACATCGAAAATAACGTGTTTTCTCAATTCCCAAATACTATCAATCTCTTTTTTTAAAGTTCCGTAAAAATTATTTTCATAAACCTCTTCCCATTCAATAAATGAGTCGTTTTGAATTTCAGCTTTAAACTCATCAAGAGTCAAAAAATAATAGTCTCTACCGTTAATTTCATTTTCTCTAGGTTTTCTGCTACATGCTGATATAGAAAACACAACAGGAATTGCAGTTTCTAATAGTCTTTTTATTAAGGTGGTTTTACCTGCTCCTGAGGGAGCAGAAACTATAATAGCTTTTCCGGTAAAATCACTTAAAATGGTCATAGTATGTTTAAAACTTGTTCTTTAATTTTTTCTAACTCATCTTTCATGTTCACTACAATTTTTTGAATCTTAATGTGGTTGGCTTTTGATCCTAACGTGTTTATCTCTCTGCCCATCTCTTGGGTGATAAATCCAAGTTTTTTTCCTGAATTAGTTTCTTTAATGGTCTCTTTAAAATGAATGCAATGTTCTTTTAATCTTACTTTTTCTTCTGTTAGGTCAAGTTTTTCAGAGTAATAAATTAATTCTTGTTCCAATCTTTTTTCATCAATTTCGCTTTTTAAATTTAGTTCATCTATTGCTTTTTTTAGCTTTTCTTTAACCTTGGGCAATCTTTCATTTTCAAAACTATTAACTTCATGTAAGTTATTTAAAATAGTATTTAAATATCCGGTTAGTTCTTTTTCTAATGCGGCCCCTTCATTCCTCCTAAATTTTTTTAAATCTTCACAAGCTTTTTCAACGGAAGAAAATAATAAACTTTTACTATTATCATTCAATTTTTCTTTAGAGTGCTGAATAATTTCAGGAAGTTTTAAGGCGTATCCAATTAAATCTTTATCGCTTTTATAATCCAATTCATTTACAATTTCTTTTAAATCATTATGATACTTTATTATTTTTTCTTTATTCAAAGAAATAGTATTTGACTGGTTAATCTTTTCATAATGAATCATTAACTCAACTTTCCCTCTCATTACTTTTTCTTTTATTAATTTTCTTAATGGCAAATCTAAATCTTTAAATATGGAGGGAAGTTTTAATGAAAGATCCAAAAATTTGCTATTAAGTGATCTAATTTCAATATTAATATTAAAATGATCTATAGTAATTTCAGATTTTCCAAAACCAGTCATCGAAAGTGTCATAAAATTGTATTTTAATCAAAAGTAATCAATTGATTTTTTTATTTGTATTAATACTCACTAAATAGACACCCAAAAATATCAACATAGAACATCCAATAACGGTTAAGTTAAGATTTTCTCTTCCGCTAAAAATTGCTATAAAACTTGTTAAAACAGGTTGTAAATAAATGTAGGTACTCACTATGGTAGGACTAACGTATTTAACTCCATAAATATTGAATAAATAGCAAAGATATGTGGTGAAGAAAATAACAAATCCTATCTTTAAAATAATCTCATTACTCATCTCCCAGTTTATCTCCTTTATTTCATAAAGTCCAAAAGGGAACACACCTATAAGCCCAAAAGTAAAAACCCATTTTACAACTGTTATAGGACTATATTTAGACATAAGAGGTTTTACAAAAATTAAGTAAAGACCGAAACTTATTGCATTTAAAAAAATTAAAATATCACCTTTTAATCCACTATTTCCGGAAACAAAATTATTCTCAGATATTATAGTAACTGCACCAATCAGCCCTATTATTACTCCAACCACTTTTATAAAATGTAGTTTTTCTTTTAATATTATTATCGATAAAATACTTACAATTATTGGACTAGTAACCATAATTATAGATGCGTGTATCGTTGATGTTAGTTCTAATCCATTAAAAAACATTAATTGATTGGCTGTTACTCCAAATAGGCCGCATAAAGCGAACTTTAATAAATCTGATTTAGAAACCTTTTCATAAAAAAAATAGGAAGTAACCCAAAAAAGTGTAGTTGCTCCAATAGCTCTTAATAATATAAATGCAGATGGCGGTACGTATCCACCATTCATTACATCTTTTGCAAATCCGTAATTAATTGCATAGATGATATTTGCCCCTAGAATTGCAAAATGGGCATAAAGTATTTTTTGTTTCAAAGTCTTTTCATCATTATTTATTTGAATATATTAAATTATTAGATTTGTGTTCATTGAAAAATAATTATAAATGAAATTTAATACAAAAGTAATTCATGCTGGTATTCATCCCGATACTGCAACTGGTGCAATTATGACTCCAATTTATCAAACTTCAACTTATGTTCAGGAAGAAATTGGTGTTCATAAAGGATTTGAATATTCTAGAACTGGCAATCCAACAAGAGCAACATTGGAGAATAATTTAGCAGCTATTGAAGGTGGAAAACACGGTGCATGTTTTGGTAGTGGTTTGGCAGCTATTGATGCTGTCATTAAAATGTTAAATCCAGGTGATGAAGTTATATCTACCAACGACTTGTATGGAGGTTCTTACAGAATATTTACAACCATATTTGAAAAATATGGTATAAAATTTCACTTTGTAAATATGTTAGATTTAAAGAACATTAAAGAAAAAATAAGTTCTAAAACAAAGTTGATTTGGGTGGAAACCCCTACGAATCCAATGACTAATATTATTGATGTTAAATCCATTTGTAATCTTGCTAAAAAAAATAATATTATTGTTGGTGTAGATAACACTTTTGCCACTCCATATTTACAAAATCCATTGGACTTAGGTGCTGATATTGTGATGCATTCCGTAACCAAATATTTAGGTGGTCATTCAGATGTTGTAATGGGAGCTTTAGTGACAAGTGATGATAAAATTGCAGAAGAAATGTATAGGATACAAAATTCCAGTGGTGCTGTTTGTGGACCAATGGATTCTTTTTTGGTACTAAGGGGAATTAAAACCCTTCATTTAAGAATGCAAAGACATTGTGAAAATGGTGAAAAAGTTGCTCACTTTTTAGAAAAGCATCCAAGAGTTGATACTGTATATTGGCCAGGGCTTAAAACACATCCTAATCATCATATTGCAGTAAGTCAAATGAAAGGTTTTGGTGGAATGATGTCATTTACTTTGGTAGGAGATGAACTAGAATCAGCTAAGAAAGTAGTAAGCAAAACAGAATTGTTTACATTAGCAGAGTCTTTAGGTGGTGTAGAATCGCTTATTGGACACCCATCAACAATGACTCATGCATCAATTCCAAGAGAAGAAAGAGTAAAATCTGGTGTGGTTGATTCCCTTATTAGATTAAGTGTGGGAATCGAGGATGTAACAGATTTGATTGACGACTTAGAAAATGCTTTAAAAATTTAAATATTATGAAAATCTTATTATCAACCCTAATTATATTTGTTCAAATTTCTTTTTTTTCGCAAAGTATAAATTCAAAAATAATTGACTATTCTAATTGTCGAGACGGAGAACATGTAGAGTATTGTAAAACTCACAAATTAATGAATAAGCTCAAAAAAGATAATGAGGCCCACCAACAATTTTTGCAAGATCAAAAAGAACTAAAAAAAATAGAAGATCAAATATCAAATAGTTCTGCTAGCAGAGTTGTATACACTATTCCCTTAGTATTTCATGTGTTACATAACGGAGGAGTAGAAAATATATCAAGATCTCAAATTGAAGATGCAGTAGCAATTTTAAACAGAGATTTCCGATTGTTAAATGCTGATGCTAATACTGTTCAATCGGTTTTTTCTGGCATGCCTTCTGACATTGAAATTGAGTTTAAGTTAGCAACAAAAGCTCCTAACGGACAATGTTTCAGTGGTATTACAAGAACACAAAGTCCATTAACTAATAGCGGAACAAATGGTCAAAGTCAGGTTTCAGCCATTATTGCTGGAAATGATGTTTACAATAATACATGGCCAGGAAACAAATATTTAAATATAATGGTAGTAAATGATGCGGATGGAGCTGCTGGATATACTACTAATCCAAATAATGGTTGGACTTCAACAAACATGGGAAATGGAATTTGGGTTTTGCATGATTATGTAGGTTCTATTGGTACTTCAGATACCTATTCTAGTAGAACATTAACTCACGAGGTAGGACATTGGCTAAATTTAGATCATCTCTGGGGGAATAATAATAACCCTGGTACTCCTACAAGTTGCACCCAAGATGATGCTGTAGACGATACTCCAAGGTGTATTGGAGTTTCATCTTGTAATTTAAATTCTAACACTTGTTCTAATGATGCTGTAGATGGATATTGGACTTCAGACGTAATAGATAACGTAGAAAACTATATGGAATATTCTTACTGTAATAAAATGTTTACTAATGGTCAAAAAAACAGGATGAGAGCTGCCCTACAAAGTGGGGTAGGGGGAAGAAGTAATGTGATTTCTACAGCAAATCAAACAGCTACAGGATTAAATACTACACCATCACTTTGCGCAGTAGATATTCGTGTGGAAAGAGATATTGTGTGTGGTGGTGATAACATTCAGTTCTTTGATGAATCTTACAATAATATTACCTCTTGGAATTGGACATTTCCTAACGGTAACCCAAGTACTTCAACTGATAAAGACCCTGTTATTTCTTATTCTGGTTCAGGTTCATTCGATATAACATTAGAAGTTACTGATGCTTTAGGAAATTCAATGACTCAAACTTTTCCAAATTTTATTTCTGTTATTGGAAATCCGGGTTACCCTCCACCAATTTATGAAGGTTTTGAAAATGTAACATCTTTACCTAGTGATGATTGGACAATTGACAATAGTAGTGGACCAGGATTTGATATTGTTACAACTGGTTTTGCTAGTGGATTACAATCTGCAAAATTGGATAATTCTCAGGGTCAAAATGGTTCTATAGATGAATTAATTAGTAATACGATAGATTTATCTAACAGTGCAGCAGCAAGTATTTCTTTCAAATATGCATTCGCTAAAAGAAATAGTGGAAATTCTGATTATTTACAGATATTGGCAAGTAAAGATTGTGGAGAAACTTGGTTTATGAGAAAAAATATTTCTTCATCAATTATTAGTACTATGCCCAATACTAATTCAAACTTCACACCAACAGGCTCTGACTGGAAGGTGATAACAATTAGCGCAAATTCTTTTACCAATTACTTGGTTAGTGATTTTAGATTTAAATTTAAGTTTGTTAATGGTGGGGGGAATGATTTATATATTGATGATATTAATGTATCCGGTTCGCTGTCTATTAGCGAAACTGAAAAAATATATGACTTTAGGGTATACCCAAATCCGGTTATAGATAATATAGTTATCTCATTTCATTCACTTACAAATCTAAATAATTCTATTTTTGACATTTATGATGCTTCTGGTAGAATTGTTAAATCCAAAAAAATAACTAATGTTTTAAAAGGAGATAATCAATTACAACTTAGTTCAGAAACTCTTGAGGCTGGCTGGTATTTATTAAGTTTAAAATCTGATGAAAAAACAGTAACTACTAAATTTTTAAAACAATAATTATATGAAATCTATTTTCTGGATATCAATTACTAGTATTATAATTTTTTCTTCTTGTGAAACAGATTTTGAGCTGAACGCTCCATATAAAACAACTCCAATTGTTTACGGATTATTAGATCAATCTTTAGATACTCAATTTGTAAAAATTAATAAATCTTTCTTAGGGAATACTAACAATGCAAATTTTGCTCCGATTAATGATTGTACTCAGTTTGATTTTTTGATTGCAGTTCTAGAAAAAAGAGATCAAAATAATTTTTTAATTGGTTCTGATACACTTCGTGATATGATGGTAGGTAATTTAGATCAAGGAATCTTCTATGAAGACTCACAAAAAATTTATTTTTTAGAAACTCCTAATAATTATTTAAATGATGAATATACTTATAAGTTAAATGTTAATGTTCCAGATAAAAATCTAAATTTCAGTGCAGAAACAGAACTTGTTAATGGAGTAGGCCTAACATTTGACTTTTATACCAAAATCACTTTACAACTCAACGGATTTAAATGTGCTGATAATGACTTGGCAACATTAGATGAATATCTTAATCCAAGATTGGAGTGGAATACGACAGTAAACGGTAAAAGATATGAGCTTATTTTAAGGGTTCATTTCCTTGAGCATACTTTAAATGGTGACACATTATCTAAATTTATTGAATGGGATTTAGGAGATAAAACAAGTGTTAATACAAATGGCTTGGAAGAAATGTCTAAAATTATTTCTGGTAAAAGCTTTTTTGAGATGATTGATAGTAAATTAAAAAATTATGCTCAAGAGCAAGAAGTTGAAAAAAGAACATTTGGAAGTGATGCTATCGAGATTGTGTTAACTGCAGGAAGCGAAGATTTAAATACTTATATGCAGATTAATGAGCCAGTAACAAATGTAGTTACTGAAAGGCCCATATTCACTAATGTTGAGAATGGAATAGGTTTATTTGGTAGTAAATATAGCAAACAACTTATTTCGTCTATGTCAGATGGTACGGTTTTAGAACTTTGCAAAGGGCAAATAACTAGTCAGTATAAATTTTGTTGTGATTCTACGGAACAAATTATTACTATTTCAAATCTTACTGGTGGAGTTGATGTTGGTTGTAACTAGTTTTTAATTAGTAAGAATTTCCTTAGCTTTTTTAATGTCTTTAGTAATCTGATGTTTTAATTTTTCTAAAGTTGGAAACTTTATCTCATTTCTAATTTTGCTAACTACTTCAATTTTTAATAATTTGTCATATATGTCATTGTCAAAGTCAAAAAGATGAACTTCGATTGTTTTTTTGTTGTCAATGTCAATAGATGGTTTTATTCCAATATTCATAATTCCTTTAAAAATCTTGTTTTTTAGTTGGCAAAGCACAGCATATACTCCATCAGCAGGTCTAATTTTATCCTCATCTTTTATATTAATATTAGCTGTAGCAGTATTTATTGTTTTGCCTATTCCATTTCCATAAACAACATTTCCAGAAAATTCAAAATTTCTTCCACAATAGTCTTTAAATAAATGAATATTACCATTATCAATTGCATTTCTAATTTTTGTAGAACTAACTTTTATTTCGTCAATTTCATGAGCTTTGATTTCTTCCAAATTAAAAGGGTATTTTTTTTCTGCAGCTTTTAATAAGCTAATATTCCCTTCTCTTTTATTACCAAAATGATGATCATAGCCTATAACTAGGTAATGGGTTTTAAGTTTTTTAACTAGTAGTTCAGAAATATATTCATCTGCACTAAATTTAGAAAAATCGTCTGTAAATGGGTAAATCACCAAATGATCTAATCCTAACTCAGAAAGAATGGTAATTTTTTCATCTATGGTATTAATAAGTTTTAAAGATCGGTTTTTAAATAATACTTTTCTAGGGTGAGGGTTAAAAGTCAGTAATACCGATTCGCCATTACATTTAGCAGCTATATTTTGTAGTCTGTTAATGATTTTTTGATGACCAAAATGAACTCCGTCAAATGTTCCTACAGTGACTACAGGGTTTTTAATCTCTTTATAAGATTCTATACCATAATGAACTTTCATTAACGATTTTTTTTTGCGAATTTACATTTTAAAAACATATCAAATCAAGCTATTAATTTACAGTTAAAATAATATGTTACTAATTTATCAACATTGAACGGCATATAATATAAATTATGTTAGATTTGCAGCGTAATTTTAAAAAAATAATAATGTCTCAAATTAAGGGAAAAATTTCACAAATTATTGGACCAGTTATAGATGTAAGTTTCGAAAACTCTGAAACTTTACCAAATCTATTGGATGCTATCGAAATAATTAAAAAAGATGGAACTAAAGTTATTTTAGAATGTCAAAAACATATTGGAGAAGATAGAGTAAGAACCGTAGCAATGGATTCTACTGATGGTCTTATGAGAGGAATGGAAGCTATTTCTGTAGGGAGCCCTATAAGTATGCCAGTAGGAGAGCAGGTTAAAGGAAGACTTTTTAATGTAGTTGGTGATCCTATCGATGGTATTGGCCCATGTGAAACTGACGTTAGATTACCAATTCATAGAGAAGCACCAAAGTTTGAAGATTTATCAACTGCTACTGAAGTTTTATATACCGGTATTAAAGTTATTGATCTTGTTGAACCATATGCAAAAGGTGGAAAAATTGGATTATTTGGAGGTGCAGGAGTAGGTAAAACAGTTCTTATTCAGGAGTTAATTAATAATATAGCAAAAGGTCATGATGGACTTTCAGTTTTTGCTGGTGTTGGCGAAAGATCTAGAGAAGGGAATGATTTATTAAGAGAAATGCTAGAATCTGGTATTGTGAAATATGGTGATGAATTCATGTCTGAAATGGAAAAAGGTAATTGGCCTTTGGACAAAATTGATAAAGAAGCTCTTAAAAAGTCACAAGCAGCTTTTGTTTTCGGACAAATGAACGAACCTCCAGGAGCGAGAGCAAGAGTAGCACTTTCTGGTCTTACTTTAGCAGAAAATTTTAGAGATGGTGATGGTGAAGGAAAAGGAAAAGACATTCTGTTTTTTATAGATAATATTTTTAGGTTTACTCAAGCTGGATCAGAAGTTTCTGCACTTTTAGGTAGAATGCCATCAGCAGTTGGTTACCAGCCTACTTTAGCAACTGAAATGGGTGCTATGCAAGAACGAATTACTTCTACTAAAAAAGGTTCTATAACATCTGTTCAAGCAGTTTATGTCCCTGCAGATGATTTAACAGATCCTGCCCCTGCAACCACATTTGCTCATCTTGATGCCACTACTGTATTGTCCAGAAAACTTGCTGCATTAGGAATTTATCCTGCTGTTGATCCTTTGGATTCAACTTCTAGAATTTTAACTCCTCAAATTTTGGGTGACGTTCATTATAATTGCGCTCAAAGAGTTAAAATGTTACTTCAGCGATATAATGAGTTACAAGATATTATTGCTATTTTAGGTATGGATGAGCTTTCTGAAGAGGATAAGTTAGCTGTACACAGAGCAAGAAGAGTACAAAGATTTTTATCTCAACCATTCCATGTTGCAGAACAGTTTACCGGTATGAAAGGTGTTTTTGTTAGTATAGAAGATACTATTAAAGGATTTACCATGATTATGGATGGAGAAGTAGATCAATACCCTGAGGCTGCATTTAATCTTAAGGGAACTATTGAAGAAGTAATAGAAGCAGGTGAAAAAATGTTGGCTGAGGTCAGTTAATTTTTTAGAAATGAATGTTCAAATAATTACTCCTGATAAAAATCTTTATGATGGCAAAGCAGATTTAGTAACTGTCCCCGGAACAAGTGGATCAATTGGGATACTAAATAATCATGCACCACTAGTTTCCTCTTTAAAAAAGGGAGAAGTTAAAGTTATTTTAAATGAAAAAGAAGAATTTTTTAAAATTAACGGTGGCGTAGTTGAAGTTTCTCAAAATAATGTTGTTGTTCTAGCTTCTTAAACTAAAGAAACCTTAAAACTTTTTCTGTGATACTTTGAACTACCGTGTTCGGCAATTGCCAATCTATGTTGTTTAGTGGGATAACCTTTATTTTGATGCCAATAGAAATGAGGGTATTTTAAAGCTAATTTTTTCATTATATCATCTCTTCTTGTTTTGGCAATAATTGATGCAGCAGCAATATTCATAAATTTACCATCTCCTTTTATAATGCAACTATGGTTAATATTAGGGTAAGAATTAAATTTATTACCATCAATAATCAAGTAACTTGGAATATTATTTAAATTTTTTATTGCTATATGCATTGCAAGGATAGATGCTTGCAAAATATTAATTTGATCAATTTTTTTTTCATCTACAATACCAATACCAATTGCTGTAGCCTTTTGTTCAATATCTATTCTTAGCTGATTTCTAATTTTCTCAGATATTTTTTTAGAATCATTTAACTGATTGTTCTTGTATCCTTTGGGTAGTATTACTGCAGCAGCTACTACTGGTCCAGCTAGGCAGCCTCTTCCTGCTTCATCGCAACCAGCTTCCAAGTGAGAAGTCAAAAAAGGCTTTAATTTCAAAACAGAAGATTCATATTGACTTTTGAATCTATGAATTTACTTAAATCCTCAAGTTTTATTCTTTCTTGAGCCATGCTGTCTCTTTCTCGGACCGTAACTGCGTTGTCATTTAATGTGTCGTAATCAATTGTAATACAAAACGGAGTCCCCAATGCATCATTCCGTCTATATCTTTTACCAATAGAATCCTTTTCATCATAAATACAGTTGTGTTGCCTTTTAATAGAGTTAAATATTTCTTTTGCTTTTTCAGCTAAACCATCTTTTTTAACTAAAGGCAATACAGATGCTTTATTCGGGGCTAAACTAAAAGGAAGTGAAAGGACTGTTCTTGAAGAATCGTCTTCAAGTTTTTCTTCTTTAAGGCTGAAAGCCATAAGTGCTAGAAACATTCTGTCAAGCCCAATGGATGTTTCAATAACATAAGGTATGTAGCTTTCATTTTTTTCTGGATCAAAGTATCTTAATTTCTTCTTTGATAAATTTTCATGTTGTTTTAAGTCAAAATCTGTTCTTGAGTGAATTCCTTCTAGTTCTTTAAATCCAAATGGAAATTTAAATTCAATATCGCTCGCTGCATCTGCATAGTGAGCAAGTTTAATATGGTCATGAAAGCGCAGGTATTCCTTTGGTATTCCTAAGGCTTTATGCCACTTCATTCTTTCTTTTTTCCAATGTTCATACCATTTTTCTTGAGTTCCAGGAGCAATGAAAAACTGCATTTCCATTTGTTCAAACTCTCTCATTCTAAATATAAACTGTCTGGCTATGATTTCATTTCTAAAAGCTTTACCAATCTGTGCAATTCCAAATGGAATTTTCTTTCTTCCAGATTTTTGAACATTAAGATAGTTTACAAATATACCTTGCGCAGTTTCTGGCCTAAGAAAAACACTTGAAGATTCTCCTGAAACTGATCCAAGTTCAGTTTTAAACATTAAATTAAATTGTCTTACTTCTGTCCAGTTTTTTGAACCACTCACTGGACAAGTAATTTCTAAATTTATAATTAGTTGATATATAGCACTTAAATCATCATTTTTAAATGCCAATTTCATTTCTTCTTCTATCTTTTTTATTTCTTCAACTCTTCTTAAAATATTGGGGTTGGTAGTTCTATATTCATTTTCATTAAAATTCTCTCCAAATCTTTTTTTCCCTTTTGTTACTTCTTTATTGATTTTATTCTCAATTTTTTGAATATGATCTTCTATTAAAACATCCGCTCTGTATCTTTTTTTTGAGTCCTTATTGTCAATTAATGGATCATTGAAGGCGTCAATATGTCCTGATGCCTTCCAAGTATTAGGATGCATAAAAATTGCTGCATCTATACCAACTATATTTTCATTCATTTGAACCATAGAACGCCACCAATATTTTTTGATATTATTTTTGAGCTCTACTCCATTTTGTCCATAGTCATAGGTAGCACTTAAGCCATCATAAATTTCACTACTAGGAAATATGAATCCAAATTCTTTAGCATGGCTAATAATTTTTTTAAAATGTTCTTCATTCATTTGTATAGATCTATTTATGTGATATTACAAAAATAGAACTTCCTTTGAAAGGGTTATATTTATATATTAATATTTACATTGTTTTAATTTTTCATGATAGAAATTGATGATAAGATTATTTCAGATGAACTTTTTGAAAAAAAGTTTGTCTGTGATCTCCAAAGTTGTAAAGGAGCATGTTGTGTTGAGGGTGATTCAGGTGCACCGTTAACCTCTAAAGAACTAATTAATATTGGTGACAATTTAAGTGCTATAAAGGAAGAGATGTCTCTTTCTGGACTTGCTGCTATTGAAAATGATGATTTCTTCTATGTGGATGATGATGGGGAAGAGGTAACATCACTTGTTAATAATAAAGAATGTGTCTTTGTATTTCACGATCAAAATAATATTGCAAAATGTGCTATTGAATCAGCTTACAGAAAAAATAAGATTGATTTTAACAAGCCCATTAGTTGTCATTTGTATCCTATAAGAGTTAAAAAGTATGAGTCTTTCAATTCAATAAATATTCATAATTGGCACATTTGTAAACCTGCCTGTGATTGTGGAAGCCAATTAAATGTTCCTGTATTTAAGTTTTTAAAAGAAGCTATTATCAGATCATGGGATGAGGAGTTCTACCACCAATTAGAGGATGTTTATCAGCAGTTTTTCAAAAAAAAGTAGCAAAATAATATTTTGAATTTCTTTTTATTTGCACTTTTTAATTTCACTCTCATAATCTCTTTAGAATAATGTTGTTATTAACACTCAATTTTTAATAAAGAAATCTATTGTTTATCAAAATATTAATTATCTAAAATTATCTTTACTTGGCTTAAATAATAGTTCTTTTTTTGCCATTAATACCAATCGTTTTGAATTTCAGTTAGTTAGCTAATTGATAAACAAGTTTGTTGAAAACTATTAAAAATGTTTCTTAATTTTTTTTGTTTGAAATAAGATTAATTCTAATTTTTGTAGTCCGCTAAAATATTACTTAGTTAGGCACCCAAAACGCATTATTTAATGTCATTTTATCAAAAAACTTACGTTTTTTGCTTGAGCTATTTTGCTTTAATAATTTATGTTTTGAATAATATTTTATAATATAATATGGATAAGAAGATTACAACAAAAGAAGAAACAAATGTAGAGATAGATTTAAAAAAAGATCTTGACCTAAATATTACTGTTGAAGAACCTATACTAAAAGAAAATCCTAACCGGTTTGTTTTATTTCCTATCCAACATTCTGACATATGGGAAATGTATAAAAAACAAGAAGCTAGTATCTGGACTGCTGAAGAATTAGATTTATCTCCGGACTTAATTGATTGGGATACCAAGCTTAATGATGATGAAAGATTTTTTATTAAGCATGTCTTGGCATTCTTTGCCGCATCAGATGGTATTGTGAACGAGAACTTAGCGGAAAATTTCCTAAGTGAAGTTCAGTATACGGAAGCTAAGTTTTTCTACGGGTTTCAAGTAATGATGGAAAATATTCATTCTGAAACATATTCGTTACTTATTGATACATATATAAAAGATACTAAAGAAAAGAATTATCTGTTCAACGCAATTGAAACTTTTGAGCCTGTTAAGAAAAAAGCTGAATGGGCAATGAGATGGATAGATAATGGTTCTTATGCAGAGCGCTTAATTTCTTTTGCTGCTGTAGAAGGTATTTTCTTTTCTGGTTCTTTTTGTTCTATTTTTTGGTTAAAGAAAAGAGGCTTAATGCCAGGACTAACTTTTTCAAACGAACTAATTTCTAGAGACGAGGGATTACACTGCGATTTTGCATGTATGTTATACAACAATCACTTAGTGAATAAATTACCTAAAGAAGAGGTTCAAAAAATCATTGCTGATGCTGTAGAGATAGAAAAAGAATTTGTGACCGAATCTTTACCAGTTAGATTAATAGGAATGAATGCAGATTTAATGTCTCAGTATATTGAATTTGTAGCTGATCGTTTATTAACCGAACTTGGTAATGATAAAATTTACAATACTTCAAATCCATTTGACTTTATGGATATGATTAACCTTCAAGGTAAAACAAACTTTTTTGAAAAAAGAGTTGGCGAATACCAGAAAGCTGGTGTTTTGAACCAAGAAAATAATACCACTTTTAGTTTAGACTCGGATTTTTAAACCTTTTATAATTTAAATATATGTATGTAGTAAAACGTGACGGAAGAAGAGAAGCAGTAAAATTTGATAAAATTACAGCTAGAATCAAAAAGCTGTGTTATGGTTTAAATCCACTAGTTACACCTGAAAAGGTTGCTATGAAAGTTATTGAAGGTTTGTATGATGGTGTAACAACAAGTGAACTCGATAATTTAGCTGCTGAGGTTGCAGCAACTAATACTATCACACACCCAGATTATGCCCTTTTAGCCTCACGTATAGCGGTTTCTAACTTACATAAAAACACAAAGAAATCTTTTTCAGACACTGTTAAGGACTTATATGAATATATCGATCCCAAAACAGCTAAAAAAGCACCTTTAATTTCTGACGAAGTATATGATATTATTATAAAAAATGCAGATATTTTAGATTCTACTATTATTTATGACAGAGATTTTAGATACGATTTTTTCGGCTTCAAAACTTTAGAGAGATCTTACCTTTTAAAATTAAAAGGAGAAGTTGCAGAAAGACCTCAGCAAATGTTAATGAGGGTAGCTGTTGGTATTCATAAAGAAAATTTAGATGCTGCTATCGAAACTTACAATTACATGAGCGAGGGTTGGTTTACTCATGCAACACCAACTTTATTCAATTCAGGTACACCTAAACCACAAATGTCTTCATGTTTTCTATTGACTACAAAAGACGATAGTATTCCAGGAATTTATGATACTTTAAAGCAATGTGCTCAAATTTCACAATCAGCGGGAGGTATAGGTCTTTCTATACACGATATTAGAGCTACCGGATCTTATATTAAGGGAACTAATGGAACCTCTAACGGAATTGTTCCTATGTTAAGAGTCTTTAATGATACGGCTAGATATGTTGACCAAGGTGGTGGAAAAAGAAAAGGATCATTTGCTATATACGTAGAACCGTGGCATGCTGACATTTTTGATTTTTTAGATTTAAGAAAAAATCATGGTAAGGAAGAACAACGGGCCAGAGATTTGTTTTACGCATTATGGATTCCAGATTTATTTATGCAGAGAGTAGAGGAAAATGGCGATTGGACTTTAATGTGCCCAAATGAATGCCCAGGGTTAGCGGATGTCCATGGAAAAGACTTTGAAAAATTGTATAAAAAATACGAATCTGAAGGAAAAGGAAGAAAATCTATAAAAGCTCAAGAGCTCTGGTTTAAAATTTTAGAAAGTCAAATTGAGACAGGAACTCCTTATATGTTATATAAGGACGCAGCCAATGAAAAATCTAATCAAAAGAATTTAGGGACTATAAAATCATCTAATCTTTGTACTGAAATTATTGAGTATACAGCTCCTGACGAGGTTGCAGTCTGTAATTTAGCATCAATAGCGCTACCTAAGTTTGTAATTGATGGTAAGTTTGACCATGAAAAATTATTTAAGGTTGCCTATAGGGTCACCAAAAATTTAGACAAGGTAATTGATGCTAATTATTATCCTGTAGCAGAAGCTAGAAACTCTAACATGAGACACCGCCCTATTGGAATCGGTGTACAAGGGTTAGCAGATACCTTTATTTTATTGAGGCAAGCTTTCGAATCAGCTGAAGCTAAACAACTTAATAAAGATATTTTCGAAACTATATATTATGCTGCATTAACTGCATCAAAAGATTTAGCCATTGAAAACGGGCCTTATGAATCTTATAAAGGGTCACCAGTATCAAAAGGAATTTTACAATTTGATATGTGGAATGTAAAACCATCGGATAGATGGGAGTGGGATTTACTAAGAGACGAAATCAAAAAAAATGGAGTAAGGAATTCCCTTTTGCTTGCACCAATGCCTACAGCATCCACAGCTCAAATTTTAGGAAATAATGAATGTTTTGAACCATATACTTCTAACATTTATACTCGAAGAGTCTTATCGGGTGAATTTATTATAGTAAATAAGCATTTGTTAAGAGATTTAGTTAAACTTGGTATTTGGGATGATAGATTAAAAAATAAGCTTATGGCTTCCAATGGTTCTATACAAAACATTGAAGAAATTCCTGAAAATATTAAGAGTTTATATAAAACCGCATGGGAGATATCTCAAAAAGTATTATTAGATATGGCAGCTGACCGAGGAGCATTTATTGATCAGTCACAATCTTTAAATATTTTTATGGAAAATGCCAACTTTGCTAAGCTAACTTCAATGCATTTTTATGGATGGAAAGCTGGCCTTAAGACAGGTATGTATTATTTAAGAACCAAATCCGCTACTGATGCTATTAAATTCACTTTAGATAAAGAAGTGATTGCAGAGCCGGTTGCAAAGTCTGAAGAAGAAATTAAAGTTGCTAAAAAGTAAATTTTTTTAGAATTTGTTAAACTGTGAATTTACAAATTCAATCTATTCGGTTATATTTTAAAGTTATTTCATTTTTTTCATCTAGGTATGCTGCAGCAATAGCATTTAAACTTTTTCAAAAAGTTAGAATCAAAAGTATTAGAAAAAGAGAAGAGGATTTCTATCTCAATGCTAAACACTTTAAAGTTTCTTCTAATAAAGAAGATATAAACTGTTATGAGTTAGGTCCAGATAATTCTGATGTTGTTTTTTTATTACATGGTTGGGAATCTAACGCAGGAAGCCTTTCTAAAATTGCCTATAAATTAGAAGAAAATAACTTTAGGGTAATTAGTTTTGATTTGCCTGGCCATGCAAAATACAAATCCAACTATACCAACCTTCCCGAATGTAAAAGAGCATTTATTAATGTCATAGACTTTATTAAACCTAAAAAGTCATTCACTGTTATATCACATTCATTTGGATCGGCAGTAACAACATACACCTTTTCAAAATCGAATTACAAATTAGATAAACTTATTTTTCTAACATCCCCTAACTCAATTTTAGAAATATTTAACGATTTCAAGAAAATGATTGGAATTTCTAATAAAACTTTTTCCTACTTACTTGAGGAGGCAGATTTACTAGCTAATGAAAAAATTAAAGACTTTAATATTGATGAAAAACTTAAAAGTTTTACTTTTTCAAAACTACTTTTAATTCATGATGAGAACGATAAAATAATTCCTTTTAAAAATTCGGAAAGTATTGTTCAAAAAAACCCAAACAAAACAGAGTTGAAAAAGTTTAAAAATATAGGGCATTATAAGATGCTCTGGAATAATGATGTTGTAGATAGTATTTTAATGTTTCTTTCTAAGTAACACACCATCAAAAAATTATATTTAAGAACAAATATTAGATTCACATTGAACAGCTAGTTGAGAAATTGTAGAAAATAATAACAGCTTTTATTCTATAGAAAAAAGTATACTGATTAAATGACGGAGCTTCCTGTGAAGTACAAACTATCTGTTCCGGCTAACACAATTACTAATTTTATAAATTAAATTCTGTCTCTGTTACTATGTTGACAAAAAACCTTCGTACTAAAATTTTTATTTATTTAAGTCCTTTTATAACAGATGTTCCAGCTCCAAATACGTTGTCTTGGCCATATGGTGATCCCTTACCATCAGCATAACCTTTCCATTTAACTAACTCTATATAGTTTGGTGATCTAGTTAGTTGTTGTTGAACTAATCTTATTTCTTCAGCCCTACCTTGAGCTCTTAAAATCGCTGCAGTTTTTTCACCCTCAGCTTTCATAATTTCAGCATTTGCCAAATATTGTTGTTCTTCTTCTAATTCTTTGGCTTTTTGATTTCTTTGTTTTTGGGTTTCTTTTTCTGTAATGGCAATTTTCACATTTTCTGGTAGATTAACATCAGCAATTTCACAAAAGTTATAAGAAATAAAATTGGCAGGAAATTCAGACTGAAAAATAGTATCCATTTCAGTTTCTAGAGCTTCTCTTTTTGTAGAATAAATCTCTTCATAGGTATATCTTCCAATAACGTCTTTTATAACCCCTCTTACCTTTGCATCGATAAAAGAACTTTCAAATGCTTTTCCATGTTTAAGATGTAATTTTGCAGAATTATTTTGCATTGGATTATAGTTAATAGTAACATCAATTCCAATTTCCATTCCATTTTTTTCCATCACCTTAGAACTATAGTTTCTACTTTGCTGAAGAATATTATAAGTGATCATTTCATTCCATGGAGCGATGAAAACAGTTCCCTCTGTGTAGACATTACTTTGTTCAATTCCTCCAGTGTAAGGTCTATAAATAAATCCCTCTTCTCCAGGGTTTACATCTGTCCATGACATAAAAAATAAAGAAAGTAGGATAACTCCAACACCTCCGATTAATGCAGTCTTAAGAATATTTTTAGGTTCAATTTCTATTTCACTCATAGTTTTGGTTTGTTTTTTATAATTTTATATGTGTTATATATTACTATTACGTTCAAAAATAATGCCAAAATTTTAATAATTGGATTAGTTTTAACAACGTACATTATCGTTAAAACGAAAAGTAGTGAAGTTAATGTTACGTTCAGTATAATACTAAGTATATATTTATTATTCATTAAATCATTTTTTTAGGATCAACCCATTCATCATATTCCTCTGATGTAACGAACCCCAAATTGATAGCTTCCTCTTTCAACGTTGTCCCATTTTTATGAGCAGTATTTGCTATTTCTGCAGCTTTATAATATCCTATTTTAGTATTTAGTGCGGTTACCAACATTAAAGAATTGTTTAATAGTTTATTAATATTTACATGATTTGGCTCAATTCCTTTAGCACAATGCTCATTAAATGACAAACTGGCATCAGCTAAAATTGTTGCGCTTTCTATTAAATTTTTTGCCATCATTGGCTTAAACACGTTTAACTCATAATGTCCTTGAGCTCCTGCAAAAGTAATTGCGACATCGTTTCCCATTATCTGTGCACAGACCATAGTTAGGGCTTCACACTGTGTAGGATTCACTTTTCCAGGCATTATAGACGATCCTGGTTCATTTGCAGGTATTATTAATTCACCAATACCAGATCTTGGTCCGGAAGCTAACATTCTAATGTCATTTGCAATTTTATTTATAGAAACTGCCAATTGCTTTAGAGCTCCATGTGTTTCAACTACCGCATCATGAGCTGCTAATGCTTCAAATTTATTTTCAGCAGTTATAAATGGTAAATTAGTTAACTCTGCAATATTTTTTGCAACAATTTCTGAATAACCCTTAGGTGTATTCAATCCAGTTCCTACTGCAGTTCCACCTAGTGCAAGCTCACTTAAATGTTGCAATGTATTTTTAAGAGCTTTTAATCCGTGGTCAATTTGAGACGCATATCCAGAAAACTCCTGTCCTAATGTTAAGGGTGTAGCATCCATTAAATGGGTCCTACCAATTTTAACAACATCTTTAAATTCTAATGCCTTTTTTTCAATGGTTTCTTTAAGTTTTGAAATACCAGGAATTGTTTTTTCAGTTATTACTTTGTATGCCGCTATGTGCATTGCCGTTGGAAAAGTATCATTTGAGGATTGAGATTTATTAACATCGTCATTGGCTTTTAAAGTTGAATTTCCTTCAGCAAGTAAACCTCCATTTAAAACGTGAGCTCTATTAGCAATTACTTCATTCACATTCATATTACTTTGAGTTCCAGAACCTGTCTGCCATACCACTAGTGGAAATTCATCGTTCAATTTATTGTCAAGAATTTCATCACATACTTTAGATATTAAATCTTTTTTCGTTTCGTCTAAAACACCAAGTTGAAAATTTGTGATTGCTGCAGCTTTTTTTAATACCGCAAATGCATGAATAATTTCTAACGGCATAGAACCTGGAGAACCAATTTTAAAATTATTTCTTGATCGCTCGGTTTGAGCTCCCCAATATTTATCAGATTCAACTTTTATTTCTCCAATTGTATCTTTTTCGATTCTAAAGCTCATTTTTAATTTTTATTATTAATTTCGTTATTAAGTTTATTCAAATTTATAACATATGGTTTTAGGTACAGCAGTTTTTTTATTTTTCTTTGGAATGGCTTTCTGGATATTGTTATTTTTAAGCGGTTTTGTTGGGCTTTGGGTTCAGTGGGGAGTTATTGAAATAACAAAAGCACAACTTTCAAAAAGAGGAATTATTAAAGACGTTTAATCAATAATCTTTAAAAAGTTTTCCTTAGGCCTACCAATCTCAGCACCCTTCTTATTTATTAAAATTGGCCTTTCCATAAGCTTAGGTTCTATAATCATCCAATCAACTAATTCATCATTGGATAAATTTTTTCCTTTTATATTTTCTTTGTAAGCAGTTTCATTTTTACGCATTAAATTTTCTGGTTCCATATTTAATTTCGTAATAATTTCTACTAACTCCACTTTTTCTATTTTGTTATTTATATAGTCTATAACTTCTGGAATGATATTTTTTTCTGAGAGAAATTTCAAACCTTCTCTACTTTTTCTACACCTGTTGTTGTGATAGTATTTCATTTTAATTTGATTTTCCATGGGTCATTAAATAGGAGTTCAAAAATGGTTGTAATTCACCATTAAGAACCTTAAAAGGATCGTTGTTCTGAAAATTTGTTCTATGATCTTTTACCCTTTTGTCATCCAATACATAACTTCTAATTTGTGAACCCCATTCAATTTTCTTTTTTCCTGCTTCTATCTCGTCTTGTTTTTCTCTCCTTGTCCTTAATTCTATTTCATATAATTGAGATTTTAATAGTTGCATTGCTTTTTCTCTATTGTTAAGTTGAGATCTTGTTTCAGTATTTTCTATAACAATACCAGTAGGAGCGTGTTTTAATCTAACTCCTGTTTCTACCTTATTGACATTTTGTCCACCTGCACCACCACTTCTAAATGTATCCCAACTTATATCAGCGGGATTTATTTTAATTTCTATAGAATCATCAACACTAGGGTAAACATATACAGATGAAAAAGAAGTCATTCTTTTACCTTGGGCATTAAATGGACTTACTCTTACTAATCTATGAACACCATTTTCTCCTTTTAAATATCCAAAGGCAAAGTCTCCAGAAATTTCAAGTGTAACGGTTTTAATCCCTGCAACATCCCCATTTTGCGAATGAATTTCTTTTACTTTATAACCATGTTTTTCGCACCACATTAAATACATTCTCATAAGCATAGAGCTCCAGTCACAACTTTCTGTTCCACCAGCTCCAGCAGTAATTTGTAAAATTGCGTCTAAATGATCCTCCTCTGAGGACAACATGTTTTTAAGCTCTAAACCGTCTAAGTTTTTTATTAATAATTGATATTGCTCTGTTAATTCGATTTCTGTTACTTCCCCATCTTTAAAAAATTGAAATAACACTTCAGTATCTTCAAGGTTAGTTTTAAGATTATCGTAAGAGCTAATCCAAGATTTTTTGTTTTTTATTGATTTTAGAACTACTTCAGCTTTTTTGGGATTATTCCAAAATTCAGGATCCTGGGTAACTAACTCTTCTTCTTTAATAAGTTCTCTTTTTTCATCAATGTCAAAGGTACCCCCTTAACGCTTCCAGACGATCACTAATAGTTTTTAATTGTTCTTGTGAAATCATATTAATACAATATTTACAATGTTAATAGAAAATTTCATCTTAATCTTACTTTATCCCCGCTTTTTAGTGAATTTTGATTAAATAATGAGTTTCTCTTGAGTAGCTTTTTCATTTTAACCCCATAAAATTGTGAAATTTCATATAATGTTTCGTTATCTTTAGCAATATGAATTCTTGTTTTACACTTATTTCTTTTAGGCTGTATAAATACTTTAGTTCCTTTTGCTAGCCTCTTGTTTGACTTAGAATCGTTGTATTTATAAAGTTGCCATAATTTTAAATTTAATTCTTCTGCAAGAACTTCAAAAGTTTCTAATTCACTAGTGTTAATATATTTTATTCCGTTTTTGTGCATATAAATGGGCCTTGCACTTACCAAATAAGGTTCTGAATTAATTTTATCATACGTATAAAGTTGATTTTCCTCAATAATTTTAATTAACAATTCGGGATATTTGCTGTCAGTCGCATAACCAGCTTTTTTCAATCCTATAGCCCAAGATTTATAATCATTTAGTTTATAATCAAAAAGAAAGCTATATCTATCATATTTTTTTAAAAATAGTGAATGGTCTTTGTATGATTCAATAACATTTGTATAATTTCTAAAGCATTCATTTTTTTTATCATCATCTGCATAAATTTCTTTCCCCTCCCATCCGTGACATTTTATTCCAAAATGATTATTAGCTTTAGTGGCAAGTCTAGAGTTACCATTACTACTTTCAAGAATACCTTGCGCAAGAGTTATACTTGCAGGAATTTTGTGCAATTTCATTTGTTTTACAGCAAGTGGAGCAAATTTTGTTACATATTCTTTTCTTGATAGCTTTTGTCCATTTACTACTATCACTGATGTAGAAATAAAAACGACTATTAAAACGTGAATTTTTTTTATAAAAATCATGTGGATTTAATTTTTGTCAAACAGTAATATATTTTTAAAATTATCTTCAATAGCTGTCCCAATTACTGCTATATCTGCTCCGGAATTCCAAACATTATTTAAATCTGCTTGGTTTTTAATCCCCCCTCCAACTATTAATGGAATTTTAATGCTTTCGCTTACTGACTTTATCATTTTATTTTGAACCGTATATTTAGACCCTGATCCTTTATCTAAGTAAATAAATTGTAATCCTAATTGCTCTCCCGCTAATGCTGTTGCAGCAGCAATATCGCTTTTATCTTTTGGAATTGGAAGTGACTCACTCATGTAAATAGCCGATGTTAAAGACTCCCCTTCAATAAGCAAATAACCACAAGGTAATATCTCTAGTTTTGATTTCTTTAATTTAAAGGCTGATTTAACATGCTGTCCAATTAAAAGATCCGGATTTCTTCCGCTTATTAATGAAAGTAAAAATAAACCGTCTGCATAGTTAGATATTTGTTGGTTATTACCAGGAAATATAATAATTGGTTTAATAGCTATTTTTTTTATTTTCTCTATATAACTACTAAATATTTGATTATTGATTAAGCTTCCTCCAACTAATACATAATCACAGCTAGAATTATTTATTAGAGACATTAATGGAATAATTTCCTCTATTAATATTTTGTCAGGATCTATTAATACACACCACAATTTATCTCCATTTTTTATTTTATTAATAATACTTTCTTTTATCATATATTATTGGGAATAATCGGTGTTGAAAGCTAAAAAATAATTTTCAAAGTTTACAATTTTTATTGAACAAGAAAATGAAAATTCTGGATGATGACAATACCCTAAGAAATTAATTGATTGTTTTTTAATACTTAAATGAGTGTTAAATAAAACGGTCTTTACTTTTTTAATTTTATACAGCACTTCTTTCATACACCAAATTTTTAAAATTTCTTCTTTATTATCCATGTGTTCAAAATCACTAACGTTAAGAAATTTATGTTTTATTTTAGAAGTATCTCTATTTTGAGTTTCAATGTCTATTCCACAATCAAAGTCCGCAATAATCATTACTAAAATATCATTAGTATGAGAAATTGAGATATGTTTTTTATCATTTTTAATATAAGGTATACCATTTTTAGAAATTAATTCATTTTTGTTACTAAGTTCATTAAATAATAATTTAGCTCCATAAATCTCCCATCTTCTTTTATCAATTTTGTAATCTAAAAAATTCGAATGGTAGTTTGAATGAATTTTTTCACAAGATACAGGATCGTATTCAGATCGAGTAGCTCTCCAAATACCAACTATGTATTTCTTTTTTATTATTTTTTTTATTAAAGGCAACTTTAAATATTAATTCTAAATTACTCAAGAAATTAAAGATAAAGATTAAAAAAAGTGTCTTTTTTCATTTCAATTAAATGCACCTATCTATATTTGTTTTAAATATTTAAAAATTAAATGATATTTAATTCAGATAATTTAGTTTCAAAAACAAATCAAAACATATAAATAAATTGACTAGTAAAGAAAAAATAGAGCCAAAATTTATGTGAAAGAAATACTTGAGGGTTTAGATCATTTCAAAGTTCTCAAAATAAAAAAATTAGATAATTTTTTATAACAAAGGAATTATTCTAGAAAAAATGAAAGATTTATATATATATAACTCCATTAGCGGAAAAAAAGAGAAGTTCAAACCTATTGAAGATGGTTACGTAGGTATGTATGTATGTGGGCCAACAGTTTACAGTAACGTTCATTTAGGAAATGTAAGAACATTTATGTCTTTTGACCTGGTTTTCCGTTACTTAAAACATCTTGGTTACAAAGTTAGGTACGTAAGAAACATTACTGATGCTGGACATTTAGAAAATGATGCTGATGAAGGGGAAGATAGAATTGCCAAAAAAGCATATTTAGAAAAAATCGAACCTATGGAAGTGGTTCAAAGATACACAGTTGATTTTCACCAAACATTAAGTAGCTTTAATTTTTTACCACCAAGTATTGAGCCTACAGCAACAGGTCATATTATTGAACAAATTCAAATGATTAAAGAAATCATAAAAAATGATTTTGCTTATGAAGTAAATGGCTCAGTTTATTTTGATGTATTTAAATTTAATTCAGTACATAAATATGGTAAGTTAAGTAAAAGAAATATTGAAGATCTCATTCATAATACTAGGACTTTAGATGGACAGTCTGACAAGAAAAACCCACAGGATTTCGCACTTTGGAAAAAAGCAGAATCACAACATATTATGAGGTGGCCTTCACCATGGAGCGATGGTTTTCCTGGATGGCATTTGGAATGTACCGCAATGAGTACTAAATATTTAGGTGAGACTTTTGATATTCATGGTGGAGGAATGGATTTAAAATTTCCTCATCACGAATGTGAAATTGCTCAATCTGAAGCTTGTCATGGAAATAGTCCCGTGAATTTTTGGATGCATGCTAATATGCTTACGCTAAATGGTCAAAAAATGGCTAAATCCACCGGAAATTATATTCTTCCTAATGATTTTTTTACAGGCCAGAGCGACCATATAACAAAGAAATATTCTCCAAGTGTTGTGAGATTTTTCATTCTTCAAGCACATTATAGAAGTGTTTTAGATTTTTCTAATAATGCACTCCTGGCATCTGAAAAGGGGTACAATAAACTTATGGATGCGCTTAATATTCTTCCAAACCTTAAAGCTGAAAAAAAATCTACTTTATTCGATTTACAACTTTGGATAAAAGATTGTTATAAAGCAATGAATGATGATTTCAACTCTCCAATCTTAATTGCAGAATTATTTAGTGTTGTAAAATTCATCAATCAAGTTAAAGACGGATTAGCTACAGTAAGCAATAATGATTTAAAGTCAATCATTTATCACGTTAATATATTTGTTTTTGATATATTGGGACTTAAAAATAATATTGATTTAGAAACTGAGTCTGTAGGTAAGCTTAAAGAAACAGTTGATTTATTAATAAATATGAGAGACGAAGCAAGATTGAGTAAAGACTTTGAATTGTCAGATAAAATAAGAACTAGATTAGAAGATATTGGAATTAAGCTAAAAGATAGTAAAGATGGAACTACTTTTTCAATTGAAAAATAATGAAGAATTTTTTAAATTATAAAATAATATTTATTTGTGCTATCGTTAGTAATAACTACTTCTGTCAGTCTAGTTTTATAGATTCACTTTTTAGTACAAAAGGTGAACAATATTTTTCTTTTGTCAACGCAAAAGAAATTAATTTAAATAAATTAAGTAAATTATTTTCTATAGACCATAAAACTAATACTGACACTATTTTTGCTTATGCCAATAAGAAAGAGTTTTTAGATTTTTTAAAATTAGAAATTGATTATCAAATAATTGAAGATGTATTATATATTCCACAGACAAACCAGCTAAGATCTAGTTGGAATTATTATCCTACTTATCAAGAATATGAAAGTATGATGCAAGCTTTTGCAGATTCTTTTCCTGCTATATGCAAATTACATAATTTAGGAACTTTAAACTCAGGGCATAAAATATTAGCTATTCAAATTTCTGATAATGTTGGAGTTCCAGAAAATGAACCATCATTTTTGTATACATCTTCTATGCATGGAAATGAACTTACTGGATATATTTTAATGCTAAGGTTAATTGATGATCTTTTAAATGGATACAATAATGGGGACTATCAAAATATTGTCAATAATATTGATTTATGGATTAATCCTTTAGCTAATCCTGATGGTGCTTATGCAGGTGGTGATCAAAGTGTGAATGGCGCTACAAGGAATAACGCAAATTGGATTGATTTAAATAGAAATTATCCTGATCCTCAGGACGGACAGCATCCGGATGGAAATTTATGGCAGGAAGAAACTATTATTTTTATGAATCTGGCAGATTCTATTCCTTTCAGTATGTCATGCAACTTTCATACTGGAGCTGAAGTTTTTAATTACCCTTGGGATACTTGGAGTAACTTAACTGCAGACGATAATTGGTGGCAAGAATTAGGTTCTATGTACGCGGACACTGTCCATGATTATTCAAGTTCGGGATATTTCAATTATTTAAATAACGGAATTACTAATGGCTGGGACTGGTACGAAGTTGATGGAGGAAGACAAGATTTTATGAATTATTTTAAGTTGTGTAGAGAGTCTACCATTGAGCTTTCAAATACCAAAACCCCTAATCCAACAACTCTTCCAAATTTTTGGAATGCTAATAAAGCATCATTAGTTAATTATATTGAACAATCTTTAAAAGGTTTAAGAGGAATTGTGACTGATAGTATCACAGGTCAACCTTTAAAATCTAGAGTTGAAATTTTTGCTCATGATTATGACAGTTCTCATGTGTACTCAAATCTTCCAGTTGGTAATTATCACAGACACATTAATCCAGGAAATTACTCAGTTAATTTTAGTTGTAATGGTTATCAAAGTAAATCTATAAATATTGATATTTTGTCTGGAAATGCTTCTGTCTTAGATGTACAGTTAGTACCAATTTCTTTTGTAGGAATTGTCGCTGAAAGTCATCAAAAAAAATTAATTAAAGAATTAGATGTTTTAGGTAGGGAAGGCTCTAATAATTTTTTTAAAATTAAAATTTATAATGATGGTTCTTCCACAAAATCACTTAACCAACAACCTTAGTAAATGAATACGAAGAATAGTTTAATAATTTCAATTATTTTGTTGAATATCAATGTTTATTCCCAATCTAAATTTGAGACCAATGTAAAAGGAAGCGATTATAAATTTAAAGTAATTAAAGATTTGGAAGCAACTGCCGTTCAAAATCAAGGTAGAACAAGCACTTGCTGGAGTTTTTCCTCTTTATCTTTTTTTGAATCTGAAATAATTCGACTAAATCAAGAAAAACATAATCTTTCAGAAATGTTTATTGCGAGAAACGCTTACATAGGAAAGGCGGAGAATTTTCTTAGGATGTACGGGACTTTCACTTTCGGACCTGGTGGTGCTTTTCATGATATTCCTTGGGTTATTAAAAGATATGGAATAGTTCCGGAAGAAGCTTATAGTGGATTGAAGTATGGAAATACCACACATCGTCATGCAGAAATGGAAGCAGTTTTAGAATCTTCAGTAAAAGCTTTAGCTAAAAAACCTCAAAATGGAAAACTAACCCCGTTATGGAAAGGAGCAATTGAAGGAATATTAGATGCTTATTTAGGAGATTTACCTAAAAATATAGAGGATTTCGAGTTTAATTATAGAGGAAAAGTTTACACTCCTAAATCCTTTTCAAAATCATTAGGACTAAATATGGACGATTATATTTCTTTAACATCTTTCAATCATCACCCTTATTATTCAAAATTTGTCTTAGAAGTTCAAGATAATTGGGCACTTCAGTCAAGTTATAATTTACCAATCAATGAATTTATGGACGCCTTAGAACAAATAGTACTCAACGAATATACATTTGCTTGGGGGGCCGATGTATCAGAAAAAGGTTTTGGTTATAGAAATGCTTTAGCAATTTTACCACAAGACGAGTCTACTATTAAAAAAACAGGAAATGACAGCAAAAGATTTAACAATGCTGGTGCTGAAAGAGAAAGTAATGCTTTTTTAAGTCCAGTTAAGGAAAGAAATGTTTCTCAAGAAGAAAGACAAGTAGCTTTTGATAATCAAGAAACTACAGATGATCATGGAATGCATGTAACTGGATTAGTAGAAGATCAAAAAGGAACTAAATATTTTATTGTTAAAAATTCGTGGGGAGAAACTAATGAATGTGATGGCTATTTTTTCGCCTCATTTCCCTATGTAAAATATAAAACCTTAAATATTTTAGTACATAAGGATGCATTATCTAAAGATTTGAAAAAAAAATTACGAGTTAATTAATGATAAAATTATTTACTTACTTATTAATTTTTCCTGTTTGGATTTATCAAAAAATAATTTCTCCATTTTTTCCTTCAACTTGTAGATATAATCCTACCTGCTCTAACTATGCAATTGAAGCAATTAAATTAAAAGGACCATTTAAAGGATTTTGGTTAGCTTTAAAAAGAATTTCAAAATGTCATCCTTGGGGAGGCACTGGCTACGACCCTGTGCTCTAACTTTTATTTATGCTTAAAATAGATATGCATACTCATATTATTCCAAAAAATCTTCCAGATTGGGGGAAAGAATTTGGATATGATGGATTTATTAGGTTAGATCATCATAAATCTAGTTGGGCAAAAATGATGCAAGGAGATAAATTCTTTAGAGAAATTAATCATAATTGTTGGGATCCTGAAGTGAGAATCAAAGATTATGAAAAGTTTAATACCCAAATACAGGTTGTTTGTACTATACCAGTTCTGTTTGCATATTTTGCTCACCCAGAGCATGGACTTAAAGTAGCTAAATTCTTAAATGACGACTTGTCAAATTTGGTACATAAATATCCTAAAAGATATATTGGATTAGGAACTTTACCAATGCAAGCACCAGATTTAGCAGTTGAAGAGTTACATAGAATAAAAAAAATGGGCTTAGTAGGTATTCAGATTGGTTCTAATATTAATAATAAAAATCTTAACGAGCCAGAATTTTATCCCATATGGGAAACTTGTGAAAAGTTAGGATTGGCTGTTTTAGTTCATCCTTGGAATATGATGGGGAAAGAGCACATGAGTAGATACTGGTTACCTTGGCTGGTAGGTATGCCTGCAGAGACTTCAAGAGCTATATGTTCAATGATTTTTGGTGGTATTTTTGAAAAATTCCCAAGTTTAAGAGTTAATTTTTGTCATGCGAGCGGCTCATTTTTATCTACTTTAGGAAGAATAGAGCATGGGTTTAATTGTAGACCAGATTTAGTTGCTATTGACAATAATTACAACCCAAAAAAATATTGTAGACAATTTTGGGTAGATTGTGTCACTCATGATCCAGAAATGCTAAATTATGTTTTGAAGATCCAGGGATCAAAAAGAGTTACTCTAGGAAGTGATTATCCATTTCCATTAGGAGATTTAGAAATTGGAGAATTCATCAATAAAATGCAATTGGAATCCGATGTTGTTGAAGATATTTTTTGTAATAGTACTTTAGAGTGGTTAAATATTAAAAGGGAAGATTATTTATGAGAATTATCTTTGTATTAGTTTTAAATTTTTTTATTTGTTCTCAATTTACAGGGCAAAACACTTATTGGCAACAGCAAATAAGTTATAATATGATTGTTGATTTTAATCATCAAAATCATCAGTTTGATTTAGAGCAAAACATTACTTATTATAATAATTCACCAGACGAACTAAAGAAAGTTTTTTTTCATCTATATTATAATGCATTTCAGCCTGGCTCAATGATGGATGTTAGGTCAAGAACTATTGCTGATCCAGACTCAAGAGTTTCAGATCGAATCAAAAAATTGAATAAAGATGAAATTGGATTTCAAAAAATCATTAATGTTGTTAATGGCGATAAACAAACTTTAACTTTTACCGAGCAAGGAACAATTTTAGAAGTAATATTGAAAGAACCTTTAAAATCAGGTTCTTCTCTAGAACTTACACTTTTTTCTAAGAACCAAGTTCCAGTTCAAATTCGAAGAACAGGGAGATACAATAAAGAAAATGTTGCTTATTCGATGACCCAGTGGTATCCAAAAATGTGTGAATATGATAATGAAGGTTGGCATTCTAACCCATATATAGGAAGAGAATTTCATGGGGTTTGGGGGAGTTTTGATGTTACAATAAATATTGATAGCTCTTTTATTTTAGGTGGAACTGGAATTGTTCAAAACCCTAATGAGGTTGGATATGGTTATGAAAATCAAAATTTCAATTCAAAAAAGTATCATAATAATAAGTTGAAATGGCATTTTAAAGCAGAAAATGTTCATGATTTTGCATGGGCTGGTGATCCTTTCTTTATACATGAAAAAACAAGTTTGAGTAATGGAACAATTTTACATTTTTTACATAAGGACGATTCATTAAATAACAATTGGAAATTATTACAACCGTATGCCAAAAAATGTTTTGAATTTATGAACTTAAATTATGGAGAATACCCATACAAACAATACTCAATAATTCAAGGTGGCGATGGTGGAATGGAGTATCCTATGTGCACCTTAATTACAGCTGAGGGTTCTTTTAAAGGATTAGTAAGTGTTACAGTTCACGAGTCAATTCATAGTTGGTTTCAAGGACTTCTAGGAACTAATGAATCAAAATATGAGTGGATGGATGAAGGGTTTTGTACCTATGCTCAGTATGAGGTCTTAAATTATTTATATGGAAAAAAAGTATTAAATCCATTGTCAAGACAGTATAAAAGCTATTATAGATTAGCTAATTCTGAGTTTCAAGAACCACTTTCAACACATGCTGATTTTTATAATTTAAACTACGTTTATGGAGTAAATGCGTATAATAAAGGCTCGGTTTTTTTAAATCAGTTGGGTTATATAATAGGAAATAAAGCTTTAAAATCAGGAATAAAAACATACTTTAATAATTGGAAGTTCAAACACCCAACACCAACTGATTTTAAAAAAATAATGGAAAAAGAGAGTGATTTAGAGTTGGATTGGTATTTCGAACAATTTATTGAAACTGTAAATACTATAGACTACTCAATTTATTCTGTGAATAAAGAGAGAAATAAAACAAAAATTTTAATTCAAAGAATTGGTCGAATACCTATGCCATTAGATATCAGTATTACCAAAATTGACTCAACGGTTTTGTGGTTTAATATTCCATTGAGAATAATGCGAGGATCAAAAGAAAAAGATATGATTGGTGAAGATTTTGAAGTTATTTCTCCATGGCCTTGGGTATATAATTTTTATGAATTCACTATTAATATTCCTTTAAAAGAACTCCAAAAAATAGAAATTGATGCTTCTACTAGAATGGCAGATATTAATAGAGAAAATAATATTTGGTTGGAGAACTCCTCTAAAAAAGAATCTCCAAAAATTATTTTTAAAAGCAAATTATAGTTGTTTTTTTAACGCTATAGAAATTAGCTGTTGATTAGCTATTCTGAGTCCCCAATATTCTTGACTGTTTACAATGGAAGCATCGTAATATTGATGAATTCCTATATTTAAATTTAGTATTAAATTTAAATATAGATTTTCTTTAATTTTGTAATCAAAAAACATAGCGTATTCCATTCCTAAACCATAATAATCTGAAGACCAGAATACTTGAGTTCCCGATGCCTGCTGACCTCTAAAAATATTACATCTAAAATAGGGACCTAACCCATGTCCAAAATTAAAATTCTCTTTTTGCAATATTTTTTTTCCTTTTTGAACACTTATTAAAAAGTTTCTAAAATTAAAAGTTGGTTTAGAGTAAAAAGGAGAAAATTTAAGGTGAAATCTGTAAAATTCTCCTTCTATGTCATATAGCTGATAGTCAATTAAAATCCCTATTTTTTCTTGTTGATTGGGATCAGTAATTGATCGTATTAATGTTATTGGATTACTCCATCCAAAAGAAATAGAGTGAGACAAATTATTTATTTGACTTTTATTTTCTTGACTATAAATTTTAAAGTTTAAAAAAAAAAGAATAACAGAGCTTAAATAAATTATTCTATTCATTAATTGAAAATGTGAATTTGGTTGGTAACTATATCAAAACTTGTTTGATAATTTTTTAATGAATAAGTAGCGGGACCTTGAATAACAAGTCCATCATATAATTGATATTTACTGCTGTCACAAGAACATTCTACAAAAGAGTTGGTTGAGTCTACAGATGCTTTTCCACAAGGGTTTTCAGCATTATAAGTGCAGTGTCTGTCATAAGCACTAAACTGATCATAAGATTGTCTGTAAACAATAATTCCTTGACTTCCACCACTAATATAAGCCCATCCTCCAATGGAATTTAATGATGAATAATAAGGAAGAGAAATATTTATGTTATGATCAACATATACATAAGGTACTATGTTTTGATTTTTGGTACAACGACTAAAAAGCAATATTGTGAAACTAGCAATGGCTAAATAACGTAGAATGTTGTAATTTGTATTATTCATGACATTATTAAAAGGAACTTTGTTAATAATTTTATTCAATCTATTTAATTTAGGGGGTAAAGTATTAAGTCAAAATAATGGAGAGTTAATCGGCTCAAATCACCATGTATTGTCTCAAAATTACAAATTACCTGGGAATTCAACTCAAAAATTTGAAGGTTTATCACATAAGGAAATTGAAAAACAAGAACATCAAAACTCTAAAGACCAAGAAAAAGCCAAAAAAGAGATTTTAAAAAGTCATATTAAAAAGCAGGATAAGCCAACAAGAAAAAGAATGAAACAAACTTTAAAAAAATCTCAAAAGTTACTTAAAAAAAAGCCCTTAGTCTCTCGTAGAAAAGTGATTAAACAACGTAAAATCATCCTTGATCAAAGGAAACTAAACAAAGTTGATGATTAAACATTTTTAATTTTAATTATCAATTTGTTAAAAATTCGTTAATTATTGCTTAATTTGTAATTCTCTATTTCTGAAAATAGACTTAAAGATTTTAAATTATGCTAAGAAAAATATTTTTACTTTCCATTTCTTTTTTTGTTTTAAGTATCGTAAGTTACGCTCAACCTCAAGGAGGTAGTATCAAAGGCAAGGTTTTCGATGAGGTTAAAGATGGCTTTCCATTTGTTAATGTTGCATTGTTTCAAAACGGCAACATAAGGGGAGGCGCAACCACAGATTTTAATGGTGCTTTTAAAATTAGCAATATTACTGCTGGAGCTTACACTTTAGAAATTAAATTTGTTGGTTATCAAACTTACCGTATTGAAGGATTGATAGTTAAAGGTGGTAAGTTACTTCCATTATCCCCAATATATCTAAAAGAAGCAACAGAGCTTTTGAAAGAAGTAGAAATTGTAAGTTATAAAGTACCTTTAATAGATAAAGATGGAGGAGCTTCTGGTGGAACTGTAACTAGGGAGGATTTAGCAAGAATGCCAGGGAGATCAGCTGCTTCTATTGCGAGCACAGTCGGCGGTGTTCAATCAGATGCTAACGGAAATATTACGTCTGTTAGGGGTTCAAGAGATGATGCAACTTACTATTATATTGATGGTATTAAGGTTAGGGGTTCTACTAACTTACCTAAGTCTGCAATTGAAGAAGTCAGTGTTATGACGGGTGGTGTTCCTGCAAATTTTGGTGATGCAACAGGTGGTATTATTTCGATTACTACTAGGGGTGCGTCAAGAGTATATTTTGGTGGAGTGGAAGTTGTCAGTTCAGGTTTTGCTATGAACGAGAATGTTTACGGTCTTGATAATAATGGTTTTAACCTTTTTGAAGCAACACTTTCAGGTCCATTATTAATGAAAAAAGATAGTAATGGAAAAAAAACAGATCCAGTTTTGGGATTTTTTGTTTCTGGAAACTTTAATCATGTTTTAGATCCAAGACCATTGGCTGGAGATCAATATAGATTACGTCCAGGAATGAGAGATTCTCTTATAGATCCTTCTTTAATGGGCCCCTTGAGACCAACCGGACTAGGGTTTGGAGCTTATTACAATACTGATTTCCTAGGTTCTAATGCTTTTGAAAAAGTTAACTATCGTCAGAATGTCGCCAGAACAAGAGCTTCTCTTGCTGGAAAAATTGATGTTAATGCAGGTCCTAACATGAATATTTCTTTTGGTGCTTCTGGTGCATATAATGAAAGAAACGGTGCTTCATGGGAAAGTTCTTTAATGAATTATGATAATTTGGCTAACTACAGAAATATTGATTGGAGAGCCTATGGAAAATTTACACAGCGTTTCCAAAACGTAGCTGAAGACGAAAATTCACAAGGTGGTGTCAAAAATGCTTATTATACTATTATGGTTGATTATTCTAGAAATAATGCTATTGTACAGGACGAGGCTCATAAAGACAATTACTTTAATTACGGACATATTGGAAAATTTGATATTTATAAAACACCATCCTATGAGTTCACAGATTTTGATGGAAATGGTGTAGTTGATTTTGTTCAAACAGGTGTTAACGATGATTCTATTCAATTTACGCCCTCTGCTTCTAATGCAGACATGGCAGCTATTACTAATCAATATTTCACTTTATACGATGAAGTTGCTGGGAATTATGAAAACACTACTCAATTATTAGATGGAGGAGCATTGCTAAATGGTAGAAGACCTACTAATGTTTATGGTCTTTGGAGAAATATAGGCTATGGTTATAATGGTTCAAGTAGAGAAGATAACTCTCAGTTTAGAATTACAGCTGTAGGTTCTGCTGACATAGGGGATCATGCAATATCTCTAGGGTTTGAATACGAACAGCGAACAGATAGATATTTTGGTGTCTCGCCAATTGGCTTATGGACAGTTATGAGACAATTAGCTAATTCACATACTGATTACGGAAGAGGGATTGATGAGTCACAACCTATTTATAATAACTTTGGGTCCTTTACTCAAATTAGTTTTGAAACACTTAATACTGCACCAGGTGAATTCTCTGGATCTGATGCTCAATCATTTTTTGACTATAATTTAAGAAATAGTTTAGGTCTTGACCCAAACGGAACAGAATTTATTAATGTTGACGCTTTAGACCCATCGCAATTTTCTTTAGATATGTTTAGTGCAGATGAATTATTAAATTCTGGAAACAATTATGTAACCTATTACGGTTATGACCACACCGGAGATAAAATTAGCGGTCGTCCTAGTTTTGATGATTTTTTTAATAAAAAGGATCAATATGGAAATTATACTAGACCAATTGGTGCTTTTGAACCAATTTATATTGCTGGTTATATAATGGATAAATTTGCTTTTGATGATTTAATATTTAATGTTGGTGTTAGAGTAGATAGATACGATGCTAATCAACAAGTTCTAAAAGATGACTTTTCACTTTATCCTACGAGAACTATTGGTGAAGTAAGTGATATAAATGGGCAGGATGTTAGTCATCCAACAAACATACCTTCATCTGCTACTGTATATATAAACGATATAGAAGATCCAACTACTGTAATGGGCTACAGAGAAGGCAATCAATGGTATTCTTCGGATGGTGTAGCAGTTAATGATTTAGAAAGTATCACTCCTAGCGGTTATGTAGTTCCACAGCCATATTTAGTCCAAGGTGTTTCTACTGACGATAATGTAAGTTCAAATGCCTTTGAAGATTATAAGCCTCAAATTAATATTATGCCCAGAGTTGCTTTTTCATTCCCCATTTCCGATGAAGCGCTATTCTTTGCTCATTATGACGTATTAACAAAAAGACCTACTACTGGGAATAGGTTAAATCCTATTCATTATTTTTATTTACAAACTGGTAATATAGACAGGGTAAATAATCCAAGTTTGCTACCAGAAAAGACTATTGATTATGAAATAGGATTTCAACAAGTTTTAAATATTCGGTCCTCATTAAAAATATCCGGTTTTTATCGTGAACAACGAAATCAGGTAGCTCTAGTAAATAAAATTGGAGCTTTTCCTCAAACTTATTCAACTTGGGGGAATATTGACTTTGGAACTATTAAAGGTTTGACAGTAGGTTATGATTTAAGAAGAACTGGTAATATGTCGATGAGAGCTTCTTATACACTTCAATTTGCAGATGGTACTGGTTCTAATCCTTTTGCGGCTGCTAATTTAATAGCTTCAGATCAACCAAATTTAAGAACTATTTATCCATATACATACGATCAACGCCACCAAATAATTACTGCTTTAGATTACAGGTATGGTTCAGGATCAAGTTATGATGGTCCTAGAATTGCAGGAAAAGAACTTTTTAAAAATACTGGAGCTAATATTGTAGCTAATTTTGCTTCAGGCATGCCTTATTCAAGACAACAAAGAATTACAGGAGCTGCTTTAATTACAGTTCCTACTCCAATTTTAGAAGGTGAACCATTGGGATCTAGAAAACCATGGAACTTTAGAGCAGATTTACAAGTTGATAAAAATATTACGTTAGAGTTTGCTAATGGTGATTCTAAAAAGAAATCGGCTAACCTTAACGTATATTTATTAGTCACTAATGTATTTAACACTTTAAATATTACTGATGTTTATCGCGCTACTGGAAATGCTGGAGATGATGGATATTTAAATGCTGCTAGGTTTCAAACATCAATAAGTACACAGAATAATGAAGAAGCATTTAGATATTATTACGCAATGAAAGCTAATGACCCCTATAATTTTGGAATTCCAAGACAAATTAGATTGGGTATTAAATTAGATTTTTAAAAAATTTTATATAAAGGATATGAGAAAATATTTAATATTATTATTTGTTGTTAATTTTTTGACTTCAACTTCATTCTTAGCATGGAATGACCCAACTAACTCTGGGAAAAAATCAACTAAAGGTAGCTCTATAGTTTTAAGGGCAGCCAACTGTACACCTGCTACAGGTAAAAAATTCTTAGAGTTTAATAATGTTTCTGCACTTATTGAAACAGGTGGTTCAATGTGGCAAGACCGTTCAAGAAATGATGCTGCCTATGAGGTCCCTAAAGGTTCTGGAGAAACGGTAATTTACGCTGGTGCCCTTTGGATGGGCGGAACGGATCCTAATAACCAACTGAGAATAGCTGCATTAACTTTTAGAAGTGGTAACGATTTTTGGGCTGGTCCTCTTTCAGTTGATGGTGGTGGCTCTTTTGACGTAAATCAGGGAACATTAGATTGGGGATTTGCAGATATTTCTCCGGAAGTATGTATGGAGTATGATAATTTTTACATAACTGAAAGACAAGATGTTGAACTATTTAATGCTTGGTATGAATGTTCAAATGATCCTAATTGTGACGTTAGTGTCGAATATCCTGATTATCAAATTCCCTCAAGTATTTTACAATGGCCAGGTAATTTTAATATTGACTTAGATTACACCCAATCTTACGACTTTAACTTAGCTCCATTTTACGACAGAAATAATGATGGTGTTTATAATCCTGCAGACGGAGATTATCCATGGTATGATTTAAGTAATCAAATAGATTGTAGAACTAGTAGAAGAGTTACGCTATATGGAGATTATAATATGTGGTGGGTTTTTAATGATAAAGGTAATATCCATACTGAAACAAGTGGTGATCCGATTGGGATGGAGATTAAAGCACAAGCTTTTGCATTTGCAACTAATGATGAAGTCAACTCTATGACATTTTATAATTATGAGTTAATTAACAGAAGCTACTATACCTTAAATAATACTTATTTTGCTATATGGGTAGATTCTGATATTGGTTGCTCTGAGGATGATTACGTAGGTTGTGATGTACAACGTGGTTTGAGTTATCAATATAATGCTGATGCAAATGATGATGGCTGTCAATATGCAATTCAAGGATATCCACCTGCAATTGGAGTTGATTTTTTCGAAGGTCCTTATCAGGATAATGATGGTATTGATAATCCACTTACTTCCGATGTCTCATCTGCAAAAAATTTGAATGGAATTCCTTATAAAGGTTTAGGTATTGGTTATGGAGATGGTGTAATTGATAATGAAAGGTTTGGAATGAAAAGATTTGTCTATTTTGATAGAACTCTTAATTCAACAATTTATGGTGATCCACAAACTGGAGTTGATTTCTATAATTATATGCTTGGTTTCTGGCGAGATAATACTCCTTTCGTTTATGGTGGTACTGGAAATGCTTCTGATGCAAATGCTACTTCTATTGTAACAAACTATTGTTTCCCTGGAGATAGTGATCCTTTAAATTGGGGAACTGTTTCTGCTGGCGGAGGTTCTTCTGTCCCATTTGATTATTGGTCAGAACAATACCCCTCAGGCGTTGGAAGTTCTCCAAATCCTCAAGGAGACAGAAGATTTGTTCAAGCAGCAGGACCTTTTGTATTAGAGCCAGGAGCTTTAAATAATATAACAACTGGAGTCGTTTACGCTAGAGCTCAATCTCCTGATCCTTTTCAATCAGTTGAATTAGTTCGAAAGGCAGATGATAAGGCACAGGCCTTATTTGATAATTGTTTCAGGATATTAAATGGTCCTGATTCACCGGAGATGTCTATACAGGAGTTAGATAAGGAGTTAATATTATATTTAAATAAGACAGCACAGGTAGAGTCTTATGAGGAGGTAGATCCGATTATTCTTTCATATGGCTATAGCGAGGATGAAGCCAAGTATCGTTTTCAGGGATATCAGGTTTATCAGGTTAGAGATGGATCAGTAGATCCATCGATGCTAAGTGATCCCACTCAGGCTAGGTTAATCACACAGTGTGATATTAACGATGGAGTTGGTCAAGTGATTAATTTCAATTTTGATGATGATTTACTTGCAGCAGTTCCAACGGAGATGGTAGATGGTACAGATGATGGTATCAAGCATTCATTTCAGGTGTTAAATGATGCATTTGCACAGGGTGATGTTAGGTTGATTAATCATAAGAAGTACTATTTCATGGTAATTTCGTACGGTTATAATAATTTCAAGACCTATGATCCATCTGATCCGAGCGCGTTAGATGGACAACAGCTGCCTTATAAAGCAGGTAGAAAGACAGTAACTGGAGGAGCCATTACGTCCTATGTTGGTATACCTCATATACCAGTACCGGAGTCTGGCGGCACGGTACAGTTAGCAGAGTATGGTAGTGGTCCTCAGATAACAAGGATAGAGGGAAGAGGGAACGGATATAATTTAGTTGAGTTAACAGATGAGAGTGAGGCAGATATAGTGAATAATATTTATCCTAAGAAAATTACGTATAAGAATGGTAAAGGACCAGTAGCGGTTAAGATAATAGATCCGTTAAATGTTCAGCAGGGAGATTATAAGTTATGGGTTAATCCACAGGATACAGTTGATTTAGATGAGTCTTATTGGATGTTGGTGAGGAATTTTGGAGACGAGAGTGATACGATTATATCTACTCAGAGCATAACAGTTGGTAATGAGCAATTGATTCCACAGTGGGGGTTGTCAGTTAATATAGAATACTATGATCCATATGATGTATCGATAGGGAAGAATTTTCCTGAGTTATTATTTTCTACTGTTGAGTTTTCAGATTCGTCTAAGCAATGGTTGAGTGGAGTTCCTGATCAGGATGGTTCTTCACCAAGGAACTGGATTAGGTCTGGTACAGCAGAGGAGAGTCAGGATTTTGCGGCGTATACTAGTAAGTGTGAGGATCCGTATATATATAATGATTTTGTAGGTGTAGACGATGCGGAGGTGTATGAGAAAGTTATAGAGGGTGTATGGGCTCCGTATAGGTTGGTAGCGGCAGGAGATTGTGATCATCAGCCTGTAACAGCTGGAGGAGACTGGGCTGATAATTCTTATGAGGTTCCACAGGTTGCTCCAGATGACAATGCACAAATGACGTTGGCTACGACAAGAGATCAATCAGATTTAAAATACTTACCATCAGTAGATATAGTTTTCACATCGGACAAGAGTAAGTGGACAAGATGTCCGGTGTTAGAGACACAAGATAATCCGTCATTATCATGGGATCAATCAGGAGATGTGAATCAGTCAATGGGTAATAAGTATGGGAATGGTACAACAGTAGCTAGAGTGTATAAGCAATATCCTAAGTGGAAGGCATCGGTTGATAAAAATGGTAATCCATCGACTAATACAGGGAGTGTGAGTAATCCATCGGTATCCAATGATCCAAATGATCCCAATTATATTTGTGGATATGGAATGGGCTGGTTTCCTGGTTATGCTATAGATGTCACTACAGGTGAGCGATTGAATATGGCTTACGGAGAGGATAGTTGGTTAGGTAATCACGGAGGGAATGACATGATGTTTAATCCATCGGCAGCGGAGAGTTTAGGATTTGGAGGGTTTGGAGATTATGTTGGAGGAGGAAAGCATTTTATATATGTGTTTAGAAATTCTGCAAAGTATAGCGCTACGGATGATGCTGGTAGTATGGTTGGTTATGATGGTGGAGCTTATTTTATGGAGAAGTTTCAGAAGTCAAGTTTCAGGCCAGATATGTTAAAGATATGGAAGTCATGTGCTTGGGTAGGGTATCCAATATTGAATGGAGAGTATGCACCGAAGTATTATTCGGAGAGTCCAACCGATCCGAGTTCGTTTATAGCGACAGATGTTAGGGTTAAGTTAAGGGTTGCAAGTAAGTATCAGCATATGAATACTAAGGATGGAGACAATGATGGCGTAAGAGATAATGGAACAGATAAGCCATCGAATACGAGTGGTTCAGAGAATAGTTGGAATCCGTTGTATGAGTTTAGTACTAATGATATAGCTGTGATAAAGAATAATGACACAGCTGCCTTAGAGGCGTGTGATATATTGAATGTGGTACCGAATCCATACTATGCATATTCTAATTATGAGTTTAATAAGTTGGACAATGTGGTGAAGATTGTGAATTTACCGGATATATGTAGTGTTAATATATATACTGTGAGTGGAACATTGGTAAGGACATATAATAAGGATAGTCCAGTGACGTCAATAGATTGGGATTTGAAGAATTATGCAGGTATACCGATATCAAGTGGGGTATATTTGATACATATAAAGGTCCCCGGAGTGTGTGAAAAGGTATTGAAGTGGTTTGGTGTGATAAGACCTCCAGATTTAGATACATTTTAATTGAATTTATAATAAAAGATTATGACTTATAATAAAATAATATTTACCCTAATTATCTTACTTTCTTTCAATTTCACTTTTGCTGGAAACGAAGATAGAGCTGGGTCTGCGGGAGCTACAGAACTACTTATAAACCCTTGGGCAAGAAGTTCAGCTTGGGGCTCAGCAGGTATTTCGTCTGTTAATGGATTAGAGGCAATTTTTTTAAACGTTGCTGGTCTGGCATATGCAGAAAAAACAGAAATTCAATTTTCAAGAACTAATTGGTTGGGGTCAATTACTGGAATTGGTTTAAATGCAGCAGGTTTAGCCCAAAGAGTTGGTGAGTCAGGTGTTATTGGAATTTCCTTCACTAGTATGAATTATGGTGATTTACAAATAACAACTACTGAACTTCCAGAAGGCGGAGTGGGGACTTTTAATCCGTCTACAATGAATTTTAATTTGGCTCTTGCTAAGAAATTCTCTTCATCTATTAGTGGTGGTTTTAATTTAAAGGTTGTTTCACAGTCAATATCTAACGTAAGAGCTCAAGGTGTAGCCTTTGATGCTGGAATCAGGTATGTTACGGGTGATCAGGAGCATATAAAGTTTGCGATTAGTCTTAAAAATATTGGACCGCCAATGTCTTTCAGTGGTGATGGACTTTCAATAGATATGTTAAATCCATCTACAAGTATTGCAATCGGAATGCAACAAAGAGTTAGTAGTTTTGAATTGCCATCTCAGTTAAATATTGGAGCATCTTATGATTTTAATTTTAATGAAAGTAGTAAATTAACCCTTGCAGGAACCTTTTCTGCAAATTCCTTTTCAAAAGACCAATTTAGAACAGGGTTAGAATATACTATGGTTTCTGAAAAAGCTTCTTTTTCACTGAGAGCTGGATTTGTATATGAGGAATCACTTTTTGATGCCTTAGAATCAACAACTGCTCTATCAGGTCCCAGTGGTGGGTTTTCCTTTATATTTCCTTTTGGAGAAAGCGGGTCTGATATAGGTATTGATTATGGTTACAGACAGTCTATATTAGGTGGAGTCCACAGTGTAGGAGCCAGAATTAATATTGGTGAATAATATCAATATTGCAAAATCGATTTTCCTAAAAATAGTTAGTTTATTAGTTCTAACAGTAATCTCTTTACCAATTTATTCTTGGCAAGACTCAAGCGTTCTCTTGCCGTCAAAAAATTCACTACTCTCAAGGGCTGCTAATTGCACTCCATCTACTGGAAGAAAATTCTTAGAATTTAATAATGTTTCTGCACTAATTGAAACAGGTGGTTCAATGTGGTTAGATAGATCTAGAGGAAAGAATGCTTATGAAGTTCCAAAAGGGTCAGGAAATACATTAATATATATTGGTGCTCTTTGGATGGGTGGAATGGATGTAAATAACCAATTAAAAATTGCTGCTTTAAGATATAGAATCGGTAATGACTTTTGGGCTGGTCCTTTATCAACAAATCCTGGTACAGGTGATATTAGTCTTGGTAAATTAGATTATGGTCCAGCTGAAATTGATGCTGAAGATTGTGTTAAGTGGGATCAGTTTTTTATAACTTCTAGAAATGAAGTTGAATTATTTAATTCTTGGTATGAATGTTCCATTGACCCTAACTGTGATGCAAGTGTAGATTATACTGATTACCAAATACCAGAGTCTATTCTTAAGTGGGGTAATGCAACTCATGGAGATTTATCTAAAGATCAGGATTTTTATATAGCACCTTATTACGAAAGACCTGGTGGTAATGTTGGTTATGACCCAATTAATGACGGAGATTATCCATGGTATGATTTAAGTAATCAAATAGATTGTAGAACTAGTAGAAGAGTTACGCTATACGGAGATTATAATATGTGGTGGGTTTTTAACGATAAAGGTAATATTCATACTGAGACTGGAGGAGATCCAATTGGGATGGAGATCAGGGCACAAGCTTTTGCATTTGCAACTAATGATGAAGTCAATTCTATGACATTTTATAATTATGAACTCATTAATCGTTCCACTCAGACACTAACTAATACTTATTTTGGTGTTTATTTAGATTCTGATGTCGGCTGTTCATTTGATGATTATGTAGGTTGTGATGTACAACGTGGGTTAGGTTATTGTTATAATGGAAATGCAGTTGATGCCATTGGATGTGGATCTTGGACTACTCCAATTGGAGCTAATCCACCTGCAATTGGAGTTGATTTTTTCGAAGGTCCTTATCAAGATAATGATGGTATTGATAATCCGTTAACTACAAGTATTCCAGTTGCTTTAAGCCAAGGTGGAATTCCTTATAAAGGTTTAGGTATTGGTTATGGAGATGGTGTAATTGATAATGAAAGGTTTGGAATGAAAAGATTTGTTTATTATGATGGACAACTACCACAAAATTCTTTTGGTGATCCACAAACAGCAATACAATATTACAATTATATGAGAGGATTGTGGAGAGATGGAACACGATTTGTCTATGGAGCTTCTGGAAATATTTCAAGTTCAGGTGCTTTAGCTAATGTAAATACAGATTATTGTTTCCCTGGGGATAGTGACCCTTTACACTGGGCAACATCAGGGGTAGTTACTAATTTTGAATGGAGTGAACAATATCCAGCGCCTGGACTTTCATCCAATGTTGTTGGAGATAGAAGATTTGTTCAATCAGCAGGGCCTTTTGTATTAGAGCCAGGAGCTTTAAATAATATAACATTTGGTGTTGTTTATGGCAGAGCTTTTGATGGCGATCCATTTAGTTCTGTGAAAGAAGTTCGAAAGGCAGATGATAAGGCACAGGCCTTATTTGATAATTGTTTCAGGATATTAAATGGTCCTGATTCACCGGAGATGTCTATACAGGAGTTAGATAAGGAGTTAATATTATATTTAAATAAGACAGCACAGGTAGAGTCTTATGAGGAGGTAGATCCGATTATTCTTTCATATGGCTATAGCGAGGATGAAGCCAAGTATCGTTTTCAGGGATATCAGGTTTATCAGGTTAGAGATGGATCAGTAGATCCATCGATGCTAAGTGATCCCACTCAGGCTAGGTTAATCACACAGTGTGATATTAACGATGGAGTTGGTCAAGTGATTAATTTCAATTTTGATGATGATTTACTTGCAGCAGTTCCAACGGAGATGGTAGATGGTACAGATGATGGTATCAAGCATTCATTTCAGGTGTTAAATGATGCATTTGCACAGGGTGATGTTAGGTTGATTAATCATAAGAAGTACTATTTCATGGTAATTTCGTACGGTTATAATAATTTCAAGACCTATGATCCATCTGATCCGAGCGCGTTAGATGGACAACAGCTGCCTTATAAAGCAGGTAGAAAGACAGTAACTGGAGGAGCCATTACGTCCTATGTTGGTATACCTCATATACCAGTACCGGAGTCTGGCGGCACGGTACAGTTAGCAGAGTATGGTAGTGGTCCTCAGATAACAAGGATAGAGGGAAGAGGGAACGGATATAATTTAGTTGAGTTAACAGATGAGAGTGAGGCAGATATAGTGAATAATATTTATCCTAAGAAAATTACGTATAAGAATGGTAAAGGACCAGTAGCGGTTAAGATAATAGATCCGTTAAATGTTCAGCAGGGAGATTATAAGTTATGGGTTAATCCACAGGATACAGTTGATTTAGATGAGTCTTATTGGATGTTGGTGAGGAATTTTGGAGACGAGAGTGATACGATTATATCTACTCAGAGCATAACAGTTGGTAATGAGCAATTGATTCCACAGTGGGGGTTGTCAGTTAATATAGAATACTATGATCCATATGATGTATCGATAGGGAAGAATTTTCCTGAGTTATTATTTTCTACTGTTGAGTTTTCAGATTCGTCTAAGCAATGGTTGAGTGGAGTTCCTGATCAGGATGGTTCTTCACCAAGGAACTGGATTAGGTCTGGTACAGCAGAGGAGAGTCAGGATTTTGCGGCGTATACTAGTAAGTGTGAGGATCCGTATATATATAATGATTTTGTAGGTGTAGACGATGCGGAGGTGTATGAGAAAGTTATAGAGGGTGTATGGGCTCCGTATAGGTTGGTAGCGGCAGGAGATTGTGATCATCAGCCTGTAACAGCTGGAGGAGACTGGGCTGATAATTCTTATGAGGTTCCACAGGTTGCTCCAGATGACAATGCACAAATGACGTTGGCTACGACAAGAGATCAATCAGATTTAAAATACTTACCATCAGTAGATATAGTTTTCACATCGGACAAGAGTAAGTGGACAAGATGTCCGGTGTTAGAGACACAAGATAATCCGTCATTATCATGGGATCAATCAGGAGATGTGAATCAGTCAATGGGTAATAAGTATGGGAATGGTACAACAGTAGCTAGAGTGTATAAGCAATATCCTAAGTGGAAGGCATCGGTTGATAAAAATGGTAATCCATCGACTAATACAGGGAGTGTGAGTAATCCATCGGTATCCAATGATCCAAATGATCCCAATTATATTTGTGGATATGGAATGGGCTGGTTTCCTGGTTATGCTATAGATGTCACTACAGGTGAGCGATTGAATATGGCTTACGGAGAGGATAGTTGGTTAGGTAATCACGGAGGGAATGACATGATGTTTAATCCATCGGCAGCGGAGAGTTTAGGATTTGGAGGGTTTGGAGATTATGTTGGAGGAGGAAAGCATTTTATATATGTGTTTAGAAATTCTGCAAAGTATAGCGCTACGGATGATGCTGGTAGTATGGTTGGTTATGATGGTGGAGCTTATTTTATGGAGAAGTTTCAGAAGTCAAGTTTCAGGCCAGATATGTTAAAGATATGGAAGTCATGTGCTTGGGTAGGGTATCCAATATTGAATGGAGAGTATGCACCGAAGTATTATTCGGAGAGTCCAACCGATCCGAGTTCGTTTATAGCGACAGATGTTAGGGTTAAGTTAAGGGTTGCAAGTAAGTATCAGCATATGAATACTAAGGATGGAGACAATGATGGCGTAAGAGATAATGGAACAGATAAGCCATCGAATACGAGTGGTTCAGAGAATAGTTGGAATCCGTTGTATGAGTTTAGTACTAATGATATAGCTGTGATAAAGAATAATGACACAGCTGCCTTAGAGGCGTGTGATATATTGAATGTGGTACCGAATCCATACTATGCATATTCTAATTATGAGTTTAATAAGTTGGACAATGTGGTGAAGATTGTGAATTTACCGGATATATGTAGTGTTAATATATATACTGTGAGTGGAACATTGGTAAGGACATATAATAAGGATAGTCCAGTGACGTCAATAGATTGGGATTTGAAGAATTATGCAGGTATACCGATATCAAGTGGGGTATATTTGATACATATAAAGGTCCCCGGAGTGTGTGAAAAGGTATTGAAGTGGTTTGGTGTGATAAGACCTCCAGATTTAGATAGTTTTTAACTAATTTTTTATATTTGTGTTAATATAATTATTGATCCGCTCATTGCGGATTTTTTTTTCAAACTAATGTTATGTCAGATATAAGTTATTACACTCCTGAAGGATTAGAAAATTTAAAACAGGAGATTAAACATCTTGAAACTGTTGAAAGACCAAAAATTTCACAACAAATCGGTGAAGCTAGAGATAAGGGGGATTTATCAGAAAATGCTGAATATGATGCAGCTAAAGAGGCACAAGGTATGCTCGAAGCGAGAATATCTAAGTTGAAAAACACTTTTGCCAATGCTAGGCTAATTGATGATAGTGATATAGACAATAGTAAAGTTTTTATTCTATCAACAGTCAAAATAAAAAATGTAAAAAATAATATGCAAATAAGTTATACTCTTGTTGCAGAAAATGAAGCTGATATCAAATCCGGTAAGATTTCTGTTGATTCTCCTATCGGTAAAGGCCTCCTAGGTAAAACAGCTGGTGAAATTGCAGATATTCATACACCAGCGGGAGTAATGAAATTTGAGATAATTTCTATTAATAGATAATGGAGGAATCTATTTTCACTAAAATTATACAAGGTAATATTCCATGTTATAAGATTTTAGAAAATGAACATTTTATCTCATTTTTAGATATTAATCCAATAAACGAAGGTCACACATTAGTGGTTCCTAAATTGCAAGTAGATTATATTTATGACTTACCAAATAATATTTTTACAGGGTTATTCAATTTTTCAAAAATAGTAGCTCATAAATTAAAGCAAGCTATTGAATGTGACAGGATTGGTATGTCAGTAGTTGGTTTAGAAGTTCCACACGCTCATATTCACTTAATACCTATTAAAACAATTTCTGATATGAGTTTTGAAAAACTAAGAACACATCCTTCTAAAAAAGATTTGGAAAAAGTATTAAATAAAATACTCTAATTAGACCTCTTGGGGTTATTTCTTAGAAAGTCTTTCCATCCACTATACGAGCTTTTGCTAGTTTGATTATTTTGAAAATAGTGACATATAGCCACAGCAATCCCATCAGAGGCATCTAATTCTTTAGGAAGCGCTTTCAATTTCAAAATTGTTAATAACATTGAAGCAACTTGTTCTTTACTTGAAGCACCATTTCCAGTAATTGATTGTTTTATTTTTCTTGGGGAATATTCCTCAATTGGTAATCCTTTCACTAAAGTTGCTGCCATTGCCACCCCTTGTGCTCTACCTAATTTAAGCATTGATTGAACATTTTTCCCAAAAAAAGGAGCTTCAACTGCAACTTCATCTGGATAGTATTCTTCAATTAAATGTGTGATGCTCTCAAATATTTTTTTTAGCTTCAACTGATGATTCTCCAATTTAGACATTCTTACTACTCCAGTGCTAACAAGATTTATTTTTTTACCTGTAATACCAATCAATCCATATCCTAATATGTTTGTTCCTGGATCAATTCCTAATATGATTTTGTCAAATTCTTTCAAAAAAAACTATTTAAATATATTTAAATACCTATCTAAAAATACTTTTTTTATTTCATTACCTGTATTTGTTATAGCCATTGTCTACATTTTTTTAACATTTAAAAATCAGCAACATCTTTTAGATTCTTTTTTAAAAAATTTTTCTTTTGATTTGTTTCCATTTTTACTGTTAGTTTTAATATTTCAATTCATAAATTGGACATTAGAAGCAATTAAATTAAATATCTTATTAATTAGTTCTGATAATTATAATTTTTATGATGTTATTAAATCTGTTTATGCTGGAAATTTAACTGCTTTAATTACTCCAAAAAGATTGGGAAATTTTATAGGAAGATCTTGGCTTTTAAATGAAAAAGTTGACCATATTATTACAGCATCAATAATAGGCAACATAACTCAACTTTTTTCAACAGTATTTATGGCTTTCATTTCCTTTATTACTCTAACTTTTTATGAAATTGAAAATTTAAAATTATTTAATTCTTATTTTTTATTTCTTTCAATAATATATGGGATTATTCTAATATTAATTTCTTTTTTATTTTTTAATAAAAAATGGTATAGAATTTTTGATAGATTTAGTCATCTGTCATCTATTAAAACTGCTTTTAAGTACTTAAAAAATATTAACTCTATTATAAAAATTAAAGTTTTACTAATTTCAATAGCTCGTTATTGGATTTTTATTTTTCAATATTATATTCTTTTTATGGCTCTTAAAATCCCAATTGACTTTATAGATATTGTTGTTTTTGTTGGAATACTATTTGGATTAGTAACATTTATTCCCTCATTTGCACCAGGTAATTTAGGAACTAGAGAAGCTCTTTCAATTTTCATTCTAGGGGGTTCTATAATAGGAATTCAACTTTCTTCTATTTCTTTTATAGTATGGATTATGAACGTAGCAATATCAGCTTTAATCGGTGGATTTTTTCTTTTGAACAAAGACTATAAACGATGATTTTTTTTATTCTTGTTTTTATTTTTTATACTCTTTTTATCAGTATTTCTATAATAGGATCACTTATTAACATTGATTCTTCTCACACTATAAAAGATTTTAATTCTTCAAATGATAAACTCTTAACTATTATTGTGCCTTTTAGAAATGAAGAAATTAGAATTAATACTTTGTTGTCATCTTTTGAAAATCAATATAACTACAAATGTATAGATCAAATTATTTTTGTTGATGATCATTCATCTGATAAATCCTTCGAGATTATTAAAAATTGGACTTTTAATAAAAATTTCAATTTTAAAATACTTTCGTTAAGTTCTGATTTTGGAAAAAAAAAGGCAATCGATTTAGGAATTAATAATTCAAATAGCGAATATATTATGACCATAGATGCAGATGTTTCTTTCAATTATTTATTTTTCAGTGAGTTAAAAGATAAATTGGCATCAAATAGTGATTTATATCTAACAAGTGTAATTGAAAATAATGGTTTATTTATTTCAAAAATTAGTTCATTTGTAATTAGCATAATTTCTATTGGAATGGCCAATTTGAAATCACCTATTTTAGTAAATGGAGCAGGTCTCATCTTTAGAAAAAGTATTTATGATAAGCTTCAACCATTTTCCTCTAATTTCCATATTTCATCTGGAGATGATATGTTTCTATTGAAAAGTTTTATTAAAAATGGAAATTCCGTTAATACTATTTCTGGAAATTCTTTAACAATTTTAACCGAGGGGCCTAGTTCATTTAAGAGTTTTTTATTAAGGTCTTTAAGATGGTCAGGTAAAATGAAAAAATCTGGGATTTTAATATCTAATTTATTAGGATTGCTAATAGTTTTCTGCAACTTATCATTATTTCCATTAGCTTTTTTTGTTTGGAGATATTCTAATAATATTGCTTTGTTTTTGATATTATTTAAGCTGACAATGGATACATCTATACTATTGATAGCAAGTATAAGATATAAAGACTACTCCCAGCTTAAGTACTTATTCCTCATGTTTTTTATCTATCCATTTGTTTTAGCTTTAGTTACGATACTAAACATAATTAATTATGATTCAAATTGGAAAGGAAGAAAGGTTAATTCAGCCTAGGTTTAATTAATTTTTGATTTAATTTTTTCTATAAAATTTATTTCATCTATAATTCCTGACTCTCTCCACCTTACTTCGTTGTCTTGAAAAAGTATAAATGTTGGTATTCCCCTTACCTGAAGTTTGTTAGCTAATGGTTGGTTATTATCAATATTTATTTTTATAATTTTAAGTTCCTCTCCAAATTTTTCTTTAATATTCTTTAATATGGGATTCATAGTTTTACATGGAGCACACCATTCAGCATGAAAATCTACTAAAACTGGTATTTTACCTCTTATAATTTCTTGAAAAGTACTCATTTCAATTATTTACTAATTCACTTACTGTTTTTAAAGAAGAGTCTCTAGTTATTGCAGCAAATCCACCTTGGATATCAATTAAGTTGTGAACTCCTTCTCTTTTAAGAAGTGAGCATGCAATCATTGATCTATAACCCCCTTGACAGTGGATGAAATATTCACTATTTTTTTTATAATTAATGAAATTATTTGAGAAATCTCCTAGTGGAAATAATAGACTTTTAACTAAATGTCCTTTATCAAATTCTCCTTTATTTCTTACATCTATAATTAAATCTTTTTCTGTAGCTTCTTTTTCAAATTGAGAAACGCTAATAGATTTCACTTTATCAATAGTATACCCACTTTTTATCCAAGTTTCAATACCACCCTCCAAAAATCCCTTAGTGTTATCAATACCAACTCTGGATAACCTTTTTACTACTTCTTCGACCCTTTCTGGTTCTGTAACTAAAATAATATCACAATTTATATCTTCTAATACTGATCCTGCCCAAGGGGCAAACCCTCCATCAATCCCAATAAAGATAGATCCTGGTATATGACCATTTGCAAAATCAATTGGTTTCCTACAATCTATTATGGTAGAACTTTCCGCAAGTTTTTTAAAATCATTTTTATTTAATGGTGTTATACCCGACTGGATTATTTCATCATATGATTTATTTACAGATTGATTCATTTTAACATTTAATGGGAAATAGCTAGGAGGAGAAGATAATCCACAAGTTACTTCGTTAACAAATTCCTCGATACTAAGAATGGAGTTAAGTGCATAATTTACTTTCTTTTGATTTCCTAATGTATCAAATGTCTCTTTGCTCATATTTTTCCCACAAGCAGAACCCGCTCCGTGCGCTGGATATATAATTGTTTCATCTCTTAGAGGGAAAAGTTTATTATGAATAGATTCGTATAAAAGCATAGCCAAATCTTTTTGAGATAAGTGACTTTTAACAGCTAAGTCAGGTCTCCCAACGTCTCCAATAAATAGTGTATCGCCTGTAAAAACACAGTTCTCTAATTCGTTTTCATCAATTAAAAGATAACAAGTTGACTCAAGTGTATGACCAGGTGTATGTAATGCTTTGATTTTAATTTTACCAAGATTAAAAACTTCATTGTCAATAGCTGAATAAAATTTAAAATCTGCTTTGGCATTGGGGCCAAATATTATTGTAGCTCCAGTTTTTTTGGCAAGGTCAACATGACCAGAAACAAAATCAGCATGAAAGTGTGTGATGAAAATATATTTTAAAGTAGTCTTTTCTATCTTGATTTTTTCTAAATATTTATCAGTCTCTCTCAAAGGATCTACAATAGCAGCCTCTTTATTAGATTTTATAAAATATGTTGCTTCTGAAAGGCAACCTGTATAAATTTGTTCTACTTTCATTGTGTAAAATTAATTATACTCTTTTGATTACCCAATAGATTATAACTTAATTAACATCTTAAGTGTTAAATTTGATTTATGATTAGTAATTTTTATCTGTATATATCTTGGAACATTGATCCAGCAATATATGATGGAGTTTTAACTTTAAGATATTACAGTCTCTTTTTTGCCGTCTCATTTTTATTAGGGTTTAGTATTGTCAAAAAAATGTTTTTAAAAGAAAATGCCCCTTTAGAATGGATGGATAAACTTTTAATGTATTCTGTTATTGGCACTATTTTAGGTGCAAGATTAGGACATGTTATTTTTTATGAGCCAGCTTACTACTTAGACAATATTAGTGAAATACTTATGGTTTGGAAAGGTGGACTTGCAAGTCACGGCGCTGCAATAGCTTTAATAATTGCCATGTGGATTTTTTCAAAAAAAGTTACCAAAAAGCATACATTATGGTCATTGGATAAATTAGTAATTGCAGTAGCATTAGCTGCGGGATTTATTAGAATTGGTAATTTAATGAATTCAGAAATAGTTGGTATAAGAACTAATAGTGAGATGGGATTATTTTATGAATTTAAAGCTAAAGGCCAAATTTCCGGATTTTTTAATACTGAGAGAGACAATATACAATTGAATAAAACAAATTCCGATACATTAATTAACGATATTAATTATCAAAAAATGTTAGTTACTATTCCTCTTGGGAGTCAAAAAATGAATCCATATTATAGTGAAGCTTTTTCTAATGCTTTTAATTATAACTCAATTGAAGCTGATGCAGATTTTTTTTCATCTTCTAATAAAAATGACTTTGCAATAACTCCATTAAATGAAATGGTCCTGCCAATTTATATTATAACAAGAGTTCCAACCCAACTATATGAGGCTATTTTATATTGGATCATTTTTTCTTTTTTATTTTGGGCTTATTGGAAAAAAGAATGGCATTTATATCGTGGAAGATTATTTGGTATTTTTTTAACATTACTATTTATTGCAAGATTTTTTGTGGAATTTTTTAAGGAACACCAGGCATTATCAAATAGTTCTACATTAACAATGGGTCAATATCTTAGTATCCCACTTGTTTTAGTGGGGGTTATTTTTTGGATTAAATCAAAGAAAATTGATACTGACTAAAGATTTATCAATCTCATATGGTGATAAAACAATTAATTTTCCTGACTTAGATGTAAGTACAGGGAATCATTTACTAATTCTTGGTCGAAGTGGTTCTGGAAAAACATCTTTATTAAATCTATTAGGTGGACTAGTAACTCCAAGTAGTGGATATGTTACAATAAACCAAGAGAATATTGCTTTATTATCAAATAATAAATTAGATAAGTTTAGAGGTCTTCATATTGGTTTTGTTTTTCAAACACCACATTTTATAAAATCTTTAGACGTTAATGATAATTTAATGCTATCCCAGTTTTTGGTTGGAAAAAGAGATCAAAATCATATGGATACTTTGTTAGAAAAAGTTGGTTTGTTAAATCGTAAAAAAGAGCAATTATATAAATTAAGTGAGGGAGAAAAACAAAGAATTTCAATTGTAAGAGCATTAATTAATAAGCCTAAAATTATTTTAGCTGATGAACCTACATCTGCTTTAGACGATCATTCTTGCAACATAGTTATTGATTTATTAAAAGAATTATCAAAAGAAAATAATGCAGTTTTAATAATTGTTACCCACGATAAAAGATTAAAAGAAAAATTTGAACAATTTATTGATTTAGATGCTGCTTAAATTAGCTTGGAAAAATATCATTAAAAGACCTTTGTCATCTGGTTTATCTGTGGTTTTATTGGCTTCTTCGCTTATGATTATTCTATTAGCTTTTTTAACCATGCAACAGTTAGAAAAAAAGTTTAATCAAAATGCTAATAAAATTGATTTAGTAGTTGGAGCTAAGGGGAGTAGGCTACAGTTAGTTCTGTGTAATGTTTTTCATGTAGACAATCCTACTGGAAATATTAAGTTAAGTGATGTTAAATTCCTATCCAATCATCCTTTTGTTAAAACATATGTTCCTATTTCTTTAGGAGATAATTACAAATCCCATCGTATTGTTGGTACCAACCAAGACTTTTTTAAAAAATTGTACAAAGCCCGATTAATTCAGGGGAAATTTTTTAAAAAACCCTATGAGGTTGTCCTTGGTTATAATGCTGCAATTGAAATGGGTTTAAAACAAGGAGATAGTTTTTATAGCAGTCACGGTATTGACGCCTCTATTCATGAGCACCAAGACGCTAAATATTATGTTGTAGGATTATTAGATTATTCTGGAGAAGTTATTGATAATTTGATTCTAACTTCGTTAGAAAGTGTATGGCAGGTTCATTCTACAGATCATCAAAAAGGTAGTTTTGACTTGAAATACGAAAAAAAACATGACCATCATCATCATAATGAAACAATAGTTAATAAAGACAAAGAAATAACAGCCCTTCTAATAAATTACAATTCACCAAGAGCGAAGTTTTCTCTCCCTGGAATAATTAATTCTAAAAAACAATTGATGGCAGCTGAACCAGCAATTGAAATACAGCAACTTTTAGATTTGATTCAACCAGGTCTTAAAGCTGTTTCTATTTTAGCATGGTTTATTTTTGGCCTAGCTTTTTTTAGTATGTTAATGACTATGATTAATTCTATGAAGGACAGAAAGTATGAAATTGCCATGATGAGAGCTTCTGGAGCTAGTCCAAAATTAATTTTAATATCTATTTTAACAGAGGGCTTATTAATATCTTTTGTTGGAAGTGTTTTTGGAATTGTTTTGGGTCATACTCTAATGGAAATTATGGGAATATATTTAACCAATCATTATCATTACCAATTTTCCGGTTTTATTTTTAATTCATTTGAATTATGGTTAATGTTAGCAACTTTAACTACAGGGTTTATTTCTGCATTTTTCCCTGCTATTTCTGCTTATAATATGGATATATCAAAAACACTAAAAAAGAAAACATGAAAAAGAAAATATTTATATTCTTAGTTTCTGGATTATTTAGTCTTCATTTTTTCTCACAAAATATCATTAATTGGGAATTACTTAAAAATGTTGAGTTCGATGAAATTTGGTCAGAAGAATTTCAGGCTTATTATATGGTTCCAAAGTTCTCAAGTTCTGTAAAAGCTATGGATAATAAAGAAGTTCAAATTAGAGGTTTCATTATTCCAGTTGATATTGTTCAAGATTATTATGTTCTTTCAGCTAATCCGTATAGTTCTTGTTTTTTTTGTGGACAAGCTGGTCCTGAGTCAGTTATGGAAGTTCAACTGGTCAAAAAGTATGAAGGGTTAAGGATGGATCAAGTAATTACATTTAAAGGGAAATTAAAACTTAATGTAGACGACATATATCAACTTAATTACATATTAGAAGATGCAGAAATTGTTGAATAGTAATTACATTATTTTTTCAATTTCTTCCCATACTTTTTCTGTTGCACCTTTTTGTTTTTCTATTATTTGAATGATTTTATTTTGTTTCCTTTTAAGTTCTTTTGGGTCTTTTAAAAGATTCTCAATGGTATTTTTCAATTCTTTAGAGTTATTGATTTTAAAAGCAAGATTTTTATTAAACAATAATTTAGCCTCAGGATATTTTTCAATTTTAGGGCCAAATATTATAATATTTCCTTTAATCCCAGCTTCCAAAATATTATGAATTTTTCCGCTAAACCCTCCACCTACAAATGCAATATCAGAAAAATTATACAAAGTTGATAAAATTCCAATTTCATCAATTATTAAAACTTTAGGAATAGGCTTTTTTAAATCAATATTAGAAAGTAAAGAAGAATTTTCACCAAAAAGTTTTTTTGTTTTTTTTAGTTTATGTTGTTGAATTTCGTGTGGAACAATTATCCAGTTAATATCATTAGTCTTTTCAATTATTTCAGCAGCATATTTTTCTTCTTTTGTCCATGAAGATCCTAAAATTACACATGGATTATTGATGATGAGGCTTATATTATTTTTCTTACTTTCTGTAACCTGATCATAACGAGTATCTCCACAATATTTTATATTCTTGAAATTATTATTTAGTAATAATTTCTCTGACGAATGATCAACTGTTAAAATATACGACATTGATTTTAAAATTTCTCTAGCTTTTGCTCCATAATACTTAAAATACCATTGTTCTTTTCTAAATTTACCCGAAACTAATAAAGTTGGTATTCCTCTTTTTTTGCATTCATTAATTAAATTAAGCCACAAGTCATATTTTATAAATATCAAAATTTGAGGCCTTATAAACTCTATTAGTTCAATACAATTTTTTTTCTTATCTAATGGTAAATAAAATTTATAAAAATTATTGTTTTGAAAGTTAAAGTTTTCATAACCTGAAGAACTAAAAAAAGACATAGCGACTTGACAGTCTTTCTTATTAATTATTTTTTCAATTATTGGTAAAGACATAATTGCCTCTCCATGTGAAGCTACATGAATCCAATATGTTACTTTGTTTTTTTTTATAAGAGATAAATCCTTCTTCCAAAATCCTCGACCAATTTTAGCTTTTTTGGCTTTTTCATTGCCAACCAAGCTGGCTACGTTCAAATAAATTTCTAAAAATTTAATACCACTTTTATAAATAAAAGAATTCATATTAATTGTAATAATATTCTTTAGGTTCATTTCTTAGAACTGGGAAGATCCAAGCAGCTCTTATCCCTAAATAGATATCTAACTTGTTGTCCTTATAAGGACCCATCAAATCAATTTGGTAATCTCTCATTCCTCTATTAAAGCCCTCAATAAATTCTAACCCTAAAGTGAAATTAACCAGTTTATTATTACTCATGTGATGATATCCTAGGTATTGTTTTAAAAGAAATCCTACAGTCAACCTGTCATAATATTTAAGATACTCGTTAGACAACTGAGGAATTAAATTATCTTGATTCTCAATTCGTATTTTATGATACATTGTCCCAATACCACCTTTAAGATAAATTCCGGAGTTAGCATTAGGTCCTATAATATTATAAATTTTTCCAAAATCTAGACTTAATAGACCCCCTCTGTGATAGAGAATGTATAGATTTTCCTCTCCGTTCTGATTTATTATCCAACCTTGACTATTTGTAAGATGATTTAATACCGAGTTATTTTTTACATTTTGACTATGAATAAAGTTATAGTTCAACTCATAGGTTTGGTTTCTATTGTTTTTCCATCCTAATGAAAAACCAATATTAGAATTAGCCCCGAAATCAGAGCTGAAATCACCTTTGGGAGATTGTAATGCTAAACTAAATTTAACAGTAGGACATGATAGTATTGAATCTACATTATTTTGTGCAAACTGAATATTTATGTAGAATATGAAAAAAAACAAAATGAACCTCATCAATTTTTTTTAATTAAAAATCAAATATATGAATTGCCATAAATATAATATATACTTATATTCGCTGTTGTTATTTTTATAGATGTCTGAAAACAAGTTAAATATACAAATGGTTGACTTAAAAAGTCAATATTTAAAGATCAAACCTCAGGTAGATTCTGCTATATCCGAAGTTATTAATTCTACTCAGTTTATAAATGGAAGTCATGTCAAAGGTTTTCAATCTGAATTAGCTAATTATATGGGTGTTAAGCATGTAATTAGTTGCGCCAATGGAACGGATGCTTTGCAAATAGCTATGATGGGACTTGATTTACAACCTGGAGATGAGGTAATAACTCCTTCCTTTACTTATATTGCAACTACTGAAGTCATTGCACTTTTAGGGTTAAAACCTGTATTTGTTGACTGTGATCCAAAAACTTTTAATATTTCAGTAAATGAAATTGAAAAAGCTATATCGAGTAAAACCAAAGCAATTGTCCCAGTCCATTTGTTTGGACAATCATGTAATATGAATGCGATTATGGATATGGCTAAAAAGCATAATCTATTTGTTATTGAAGATAATGCACAAGCAATAGGTTGTGACTATTACGGATTTTCAAAAATTCAAAAAACAGGAACTATTGGAAATGTTGGTTGCACAAGTTTTTTTCCATCTAAAAATTTAGGCTGTTACGGAGACGGAGGTGCTTTGATGACTAACGACGATGAATTAGCTGAAAAGTTTAGAATGATTGCCAATCATGGTCAAAGCAAAAAATATTATCACGATAGAGTCGGTTGTAATTCTAGATTAGATAATTTACAAGCTGCAGTATTAAGAATAAAGCTTAAAGAGTTGAATAATTACATTAAAAGTAGGTTAAGCGCCGCTGACTATTATGACGATTATTTAAAAGATAGTCCATATTTAGATGTGCCATTTAGAGATTCAAAATCTAATCATGTTTTTCATCAGTACACTATGAAACTAAATGAAGGTATTAACAGAAATGAGTTAATTCAATTTTTGGCTTCTAAAAATATACCTGCAATGGTATATTATCCGGTTCCTGCCCATCAACAAAAAATGTTTTCTAAAACCCCAGCAGTAGTTAAAAATATGCGATCAACTGAATGGCTTTCAAATAGAGTGATATCCTTACCAATGCATACTGAATTATCTAAATTACAACAAGATTTTATAATTGAGAATATTATCACCTTTTTAAATAATAGAATATGAAAATAGCTGTAATTGGAACGGGATACGTTGGTCTTGTTACTGGAACTTGTCTTGCAGAGACTGGTAACACTGTAACATGTGTAGACATAGATGAAGATAAAGTTAATAAATTGAAAAATGGAGTTATTCCAATTTATGAGCCTCATTTAGATAATTATTTTCAAAGAAATATTTCTCAGAACAGATTGTTTTTCACTACATCTTTAAAAGAAGGAATCAAAGATGCTCAGTTCATATTTTTGGCTCTTCCAACTCCACCTGGAGAAGATGGTTCTGCTGATTTAAGTTATATTTTGGGAGTTGCTGAAAACTTGGGAAAAATAATGGAAGGCTATAAAGTTATAATTGATAAAAGTACAGTACCAGTAGGAACATCTGAAAAAGTAACAGAAGTCATTAAAAAAAATTCTAAAGTAGATTTTGATGTCGTTTCTAATCCTGAATTTTTAAGAGAGGGATATGCGGTAGAAGATTTTATGAAACCTGATAGAGTTGTTATTGGATCAAGTAGTGAAAAAGCTAAACATTTAATGGAAGAGTTGTACAAGCCTTTTGTTAGACAAGGTAATCCTATTATTTTTATGGATGAAAAATCCGCTGAATTAACGAAATATGCCGCGAACTCTTTTTTAGCCACAAAAATAACTTTTATGAACGAAATTGCCAATTATTGTGAACTGATTGGAGCAGATGTTGATAAAGTGAGAAAAGGAATAGGGACAGACTCCAGAATTGGGAAAAGATTTTTATTCCCGGGTATTGGTTATGGCGGAAGCTGCTTCCCTAAAGACGTAAAAGCTTTAAATAAATCAGGATTAGATAAAAATTACCATTTTAAAATTATTAATTCTGTAATGGAGGTTAATGAAGTGCAAAAATTAAATCTAGTTCAAAAAGTCAAGTTTTATTTTGGTGATGATTTAAAAGATAAAACTTTTGCTTTGTGGGGTCTTGCTTTTAAGCCTGAAACTGATGATATAAGAGAAGCCCCATCTTTAGTTATTATTAATGAATTAGTTCATTTAGGAGCTAATATTGTTTCTTACGATCCAGAGGCAATGCCAAATGTTAATAAGTTGATAGGCGATAAAATTAAGTATGCTAATTCTAGTTTAGAAGCTTTAAAAAATGTTGATGCCCTTTTAATTGCTACAGAATGGGCTGCATTTAGAAATCCTGATTTTGAAGAAATGAGTTCTCTTATGAAGAATCCAATAATTTTTGATGGAAGAAACCTGTATTCTATCGAATCCATGCAAAAAAGAAATTTTTATTATCATAGTGTTGGTAGACAGATAGTTAATAATTTATTTAAATGAAAAATATTTTAATTACTGGTGCAGCTGGATTTTTAGGTTCTCACCTTTGTGAACGTTTTTTAAAAGAAAATTTTCGTGTTATAGGAATGGATAATTTTATAACAGGTTCCATTAAGAATATAGATTTTTTAAAAAGCAATAAAAATTTTGATTTTATTAACCACGATGTTTCTAAATATATTGAAATTACCCACGACTTAGATTACATTCTTCATTTTGCTTCACCAGCTAGTCCAATTGATTATTTAAAAATCCCTATTCAAACTTTAAAAGTAGGCTCATTAGGAACTCATAATTTACTAGGTTTAGCTAAGGAAAAAAATGCTGTAATATTAGTAGCTTCTACTAGCGAAGTTTATGGAGATCCCTTAGTCCATCCTCAAAATGAAAGTTATTTTGGTAATGTTAATCCTATTGGTCCTAGGGGAGTTTATGACGAAGCTAAAAGATTTCAAGAAGCTTTAACCATGGCATATCACAGATTCCATAACTTGAATACTAAAATCGTGAGAATATTTAATACTTATGGTCCAAGAATGAGATTAAATGATGGTCGTGTTTTACCTGCATTTATTGGTCAAGCTCTTAGGGGAGAAGATTTAACTATATTTGGTAACGGTAATCAAACAAGGTCTTTTTGTTATGTTGATGACCTTATTGATGGTATTTATAAACTACTTTTTTCTGATTACAATTATCCAGTAAATATTGGTAACCCCAATGAGATAACGATTAAAGATTTTGCTCAAGAAATAATTAAATTAACCAATTCTCACCAGAAAATCATCTATAAGCCACTTCCTGAAAATGATCCCTTAAAGAGAAAACCTAATATAGATTTAGCAAAAAAAATTCTTAGATGGGAACCTAAAATACAGAGAGCCAAAGGTTTAAAACTTACTTATGAATATTTTTGTACTCTTTCAGAAAATGAATTAAATTTAAAAGAACATCAAAATTTCCAATCTTATAACAAATTTTAATGAATTATTTTGCACATCCAACTTCAGTTATTGATGATCATGTTAATATTGGTGATGACACCAAAATTTGGCATTTTAGCCATATTATGCCGAGCTCTGAAATTGGTAAAAAATGTAACATAGGTCAAAATGTGGTTATTTCTCCAAATGTTATTTTAGGAGATAATGTAAAAGTTCAAAATAATGTTTCTATATATACTGGAGTTATTTGTGAAAATGATGTATTTCTTGGACCTTCAATGGTTTTTACCAATATTTTAAACCCAAGAAGTGCTATAATTAGAAAAGATTCCTATGTAAATACTATTGTGAGAAAAGGAGCTTCAATTGGGGCTAACGCTACAGTAATATGTGGAAATGAAATTGGTGAATTTGCTCTTATTGGTGCAGGAGCTGTCATAACTAAAAATGTCAAACCATATGCATTAGTTGTTGGTAATCCTGGAAAACAAATTGGGTGGGTAAGTCAATATGGACATAGATTAAATTTTAAAAATGGGAAAGCAAAATGCCAAGAATCCTCTGAAAATTACGAGCTTTCTAATAATATTGTAAAAAGAATTAGTTAGTATGGAAAAAGTAAAGTTTGGAGTTATAGGTATGGGTCATATTGGTAAGCGACATGCTGAAATGATATTGCGAAATAGTTCATGTCAATTAGTAGCTATTTGTGATATAATTATTAAAGAAAATTTAGGTTTAGAAAATTATAATATTCCTTTTTTTAATGACCATATTGAATTAGTTAGCTCCCATCCTGAAATTGATGTTGTTTGTATTTGCACACCTAATGGATCTCATTCAGATATTTCTATAGATGTTTTAAATTATGACAAACATATTGTAATAGAAAAACCAATTGGGTTAAGTAAAGCTAAATGCGAAAGTGTGATTTATAAGGCATTACAAAAGCATAAACAAGTATTTGCAGTAATGCAGAATAGATATTCACCACCAAGTGTTTGGCTTAAAGAAATTGTAGATACTGAAAAACTTGGTGAAATTTTCATGGTACAAGTAAATTGTTATTGGAATAGAGACGATAGATATTATAAAACGGGGGGATGGAAAGGAACTTCAGAACATGATGGAGGGACCTTATTTACTCAATTTTCTCATTTCATTGACATTATGTACTGGTTGTTCGGAGACATAGAAAATATTGAGGGTAAATTTGGTGATTTTACTCATAAAGATTCTACAGATTTTGAAGACTCAGGAATGATTACTTTTGACTTTTTAAATGGAGGGATCGGTGGTTTAAATTACTCTACAGCTGTTTGGAACTCTAATTTAGAAAGCAGTATGACTATTGTTGGAAGTAAAGGTAGTGTAAAGGTTGGAGGCCAATATATGAATGAAATTGAATTTTGTAATATTAAAGATTATAAAATGCCTGAACTTAAAGCCTCTAACCCTCCTAATGATTATGGTTCTTACAAAGGAAGTGCTGCTAATCACCATTATATAATTCAAAATGTTATCGATACTTTAAAAGGTGATAATGTTGCTACTACTAACGCTTTGGAAGGGTTAAAAGTAGTAGAGATAATTGAAAAAATTTATAAATTAAGAGATAGCAAAAAATGAAAATTTACGACAAACTTATTTCAAGAGATGAAAAACTAGCTGTTGTTGGCTTAGGATATGTAGGTCTTCCAATAGCTTTAGAATTTGCTAAAAAAATTGATGTAATTGGCTTTGATATTAGCTCCGAGAGAGTTAATTTAATGAAGCAAAATATAGATCCTAGTAATGAACTAAATTCAAGCGATTTTGAAAACTGTTCTATAACTTTCACTTCAGAGTTAAAAGAATTAAAAGATGTTAAGTTCTTTATTGTTGCTGTCCCAACGCCAATAGATAAAAATAAAAAACCTGATATCAATCCTTTAATTTCTGCAAGTAAAACGGTCGGCAAAGTACTCAAAAAAGGAGATTACGTGGTTTATGAATCTACAGTTTATCCTGGTTGTACAGAGGAAGATTGTGTTCCTGTCTTAGAAGAATTAAGTAAACTAACGTTTAAAGAGGACTTCAAAGTAGGATATTCACCAGAGAGAATTAATCCAGGAGATAAAGTTCATACCTTGTCTAGTATTGTTAAGGTTTCAGCAGGATGTGATGAAGAGTCGGCAGAAGAAATAGCCAAAACTTATGAACTGGTAGTAGCTGCAGGAGTACATCGTGCATCCTCTATTAAAGTTGCTGAGGCTGCAAAAATCATTGAAAATACTCAAAGAGATGTCAATATTGCTTTAATTAATGAATTGTCAGTAATTTTTAATCGAATGAATATAAATACTTACGAAGTATTAGAGGCTGCGGGTACTAAATGGAATTTTTTAAATTTCAAACCAGGTCTTGTTGGAGGACATTGTATAGGGGTAGACCCATATTATTTAACTCATAAAGCGAAAGAATTAGGCTATCACGCTCAAATCATTAATTCTGGAAGGGCAGTAAACGACTCAATGGGGTCTTATGTAGGAGGCATAGTAGCTAAAAAAATTATTGCTGCAGGAACTCCAATGCAAGAAGCACGAGTTCTCGTAATGGGAGCCACATTTAAAGAAGATGTCTCTGATATTAGAAATTCTAAGGTGGTAGACGTGATAAATGAATTAAAATCTTTTTCTTGTAATGTTGAAGTTATTGATCCTCATGCGGACTCAAACGAGTTATGGGAGGAGTATGGATTTAAATTAATTGATAAAGCAAACGGTGTTTATAACTCGGTAATAGTAGCGGTAAATCATCACGAATATTCTATTCTTAAAGAAGACTATTTTAAATCTATACTTTCAGAAAAAGGTCTTTTGGTAGATTTAAAAGGAGTTTTCAGAAATAAAATCACCCAAATAGATTATTGGACCTTATAATGAATTTTAAAAAAACAATTTTAATTACTGGAGGTGCTGGGTTTATTGGGTCACATCTGGTAAGAAATTTAGTAAACAAATATTCTCAATATCACATAGTTAATTTAGATAAGTTGACCTATGCAGGTAATTTGAATAATCTGCACGACATAGTAAATAAACCTAACTATACTTTTGTTCAATTAGATATATGCAACGAAAAAGGAGTTAAAAAAATATTTAACCAATTTTCTTTTGACGGTGTTATTCATTTAGCTGCAGAATCTCATGTAGATAGATCTATTACTAACCCAAAAGAATTCATTTTAACGAATGTAGTTGGTACTTTGAATTTACTTAATGAATGTAATTTAAATTGGAAAGACTCTAAAAATAAATGTTTTTATCATATTTCCACTGATGAAGTTTATGGTTCTCTAGGTGAAGAAGGTTTTTTTAAAGAAACTACACCCTATGATCCTAGAAGTCCGTATTCTGCATCTAAAGCAAGTTCAGATCACCTTGTTAGAGCCTATGGTCATACTTATAATTTACCAATTAAAATATCTAATTGTAGTAATAATTACGGATCTTTTCAATTTCCTGAAAAACTAATTCCTCTTATAATTAATAACATAAAAAATAACAAACCTTTACCTATTTATGGAAAAGGAGAAAATATTAGAGATTGGTTATGGGTAGAAGATCATGCTATTGCAATTGATTTAATTTTTCATAAAGGCAAAGTGGGTGAAACATATAATATAGGTGGTCATAACGAGTGGACAAATATAGATTTAGTTAATTTACTTTGTGACATAATGGATAGAAAATTAGGAAATCCTAATGGTGATTCTAGAAAACTTATAACTTATGTAAAAGATCGTGCTGGACATGATTTAAGATATGCTATTGATGCTTCAAAAATTGAAAATGAATTAGGTTTTAAACCCTCAGTAAAGTTTGAAGATGGTTTAGAAAATACAGTTGATTGGTATTTAAATAATAGTAATTGGCTGAATAATGTTACAACAGGAAACTATCAACATTATTACAAGGAATATTATCAAAAATTAAATGGGAATCTTAAATAAATTATTTTCAAAAAAAGAAGTTACTATTGAATCAATTAGTCTTGATTTTTTAAAAAATGATATTCATTCTCATTTAATTCCTGGTATTGATGATGGTTCACCTGATATGGAAACCACTTTAATCCTTTTAGACAAGTTTATTGAACTAGGTTATAAGAAAGTGATTACAACTCCTCATGTGATGAGTGACTATTACAAGAATACACCAGATATTATTCTTAATGGTCTTGATAAAGTACAAAATGAGATTCATAAAAAGAATCTGAAAATCGAAATTGAAGCAGCCGCTGAGTATAATTTAGAACCTGATTTTGAACAGTTATTAAAGGATAATAACGTGCTTAGTTTTGGAAAAGAAAAATACTTACTTTTTGAATTATCTTTTTTTGACGAACCTCCTAGATTAAGCGAAGTCATATGGGAGATCAGAGAAAAAGGATATTGTCCTGTCTTAGCACATGTTGAAAGATATGCTTACTGGCATCAAAATTATGATAAGGTTGAGGAAATGATTAATAGAGGAGTTAAATTACAATTAAATATAGGATCAATAACTGGGGCTTATGGAACTGATGTGAAAAGGGTTGCTGAAAAAATGATTAACGATAAAATCATTGATTTTATAGGCAGTGATTGTCATCATTTTCAACATTTAGATATGATTAATTATGCGAAAAAATTACCAGTATTTCACTCATTGATTAATCAGGAACAAATTTTAAATAAAACCTTATAAAACTCCTGCACTACATGTAGGAATAGATCTATCTATCTTTTTAAATAAGCCTTGTAAAACTTTCCCAGGACCTACTTCAATAACCTCTAAATTTTTATTTTTTACCATATTTTTCATGATTTGTGTCCATTTGACAGGTGAAGTTAGTTGTTCAATTAAATTTTCTTTTATATGGTCTGGATTTTCAACAGATTCAGCGGAAACATTTTGATATATGGGGCAGATGGGCTTACTAAAAGAAGTACTATTGATGGCTTTTTTTAATTCATCTTTTGCTGATTCCATAACTGGTGAATGAAATGCTCCTCCCACCGGAAGTTTAATAGCTCTCCTAGCGCCATTTTCTGATAATTTTTCAATAGCTAAATCAATGGCATTTATTTCTCCAGAAATCACTAATTGACCAGGACAATTATAATTTGCAGGAACAACTATTCCAGGAATTTCCTCACATATTTTTTCAACTATAGAATCATCTAATCCAATTATTGCAGCCATGGTAGAGGGAGTTTTTTCACATGCTTTTTGCATGGCCAAAGCTCTTTTATGAACGAGCTCTAAACCATCTTCAAACTCTAAGCACTTATTAGCTACCAAAGCAGATATTTCTCCTAATGAATGACCAGCAACAACATCAGGATTGAAATTTGTTCCAAGTGATTTTGCCAAAATAACTGAATGTAAAAAAATCGCTGGCTGAGTAACTTTAGTCTGTTTTAAATCTAGTTCAGATCCGTGAAACATAATTTCAGAAATATTAAACCCCAATACATTATTTGAAAGTTCAAATAGCCTTTTAGAATTGTTATGGGATTCAAATAAATCTTTTCCCATTCCTGAGAATTGTGCTCCTTGTCCAGGAAATACGTATGCTTTCATAAAATTTCTTAATCTCTATTTCCAAATAATCTTAGCATCATTAGAAATAAGTTAATAAAGTCTAAATATAGGGTTAAGGCTCCCATTATCATTAATTTTTGAGCGCTTTCAGAACCTTCTTGAACTTGGTTGCCAATATTTTTTATTTTTTGAACATCATAAGCAGTTAAACCGGTAAATACCAATACACCAATGATGGATATTATATAATGCATTAACGAACTTCCAATGAAAAAATTGATAACGCTAGCAATTATAATTCCTATTAAACCCATATATAATAAACTACCTAATTTGGTTAAATCTGTTTTTGTGGTATAGCCTGTTAATGCCATAATGCCAAAAGTTAAAGCACTAATAAAAAATGTACTAGCTATTGAACCCATAGAGTATACTGAAAATATTGTGCTTAAACTTATACCGGTAAGAGTAGAATAAATTAAAAATACACCTAATAAGAATTTTGCACTATATTTTTGGAACCCAAAACCAATTAACATAACAAGACCTATTGGAGCTATCATAGAAATCCAACCCAAAGTTGTCAATCCTCCTTCATAATTAATTATATAAGATTTCATACTTTCTGTTGCAAACCAAACCGCAGAAATTCCTGAAATAATAAGAGCAGCGAACATAAGTGAGAAAACATTGGCTACAAATGTATTCGTATTGGTTCTCGATTTAGATACTGAAAAATTAGTTTTATTAGTTTCCATACTTTATAATTATAGTTGATCTTTTAGATTCAATAAAAATGATTTGATTTTTATCATTTTATCAACAATTGATTTTTGTTCTTTAATTTCTGAAATATTATTTTTTAAAATTTCTTTTGCCCCATTTAAAGTATACCCTTTCTCTTTTACTAAATGGAAAATAAGTAAGTAATTTTTAACATCTTCTTTAGTGAATTGTCTATTACCTTTTTTATTTTTTTTTGGTTTTAGAATATCAAATTCTTTTTCCCAAAACCTTATTAATGATGTATTAACTTTTAGCATGTTGGCAACTTCTCCAATGGAATAATAAATCTTTGGAGATTTGTCAATATTAAATTCTGCTGAATCCAACTATAAAGATTGGTTTGGTCTAGATGATATTTCTATAACTTTGTCATATTCTTCAGGGCTCAAGTCATTAAAGAAGAAATTAACAGGGTTAATTTGCTGTTTGTTTTTAAAAACTTCATAATGAAGGTGAGGACCAGTTGATTGTCCAGTACTTCCTACAAAACCAATATGATCACCTCTTTTAACCTTTTGTCCTTTTACACAGTTGAACCTACTACAATGAGCATATCTTGTTCTATAACCATAACCATGATTAATCATGATAGATTTACCATATCCACCAGTCCAACCAACTCTTTCAATTACACCATCACCTGTAGCATAAATCTCAGTACCTTGAGGAGCTGTGAAATCCATTCCTTTATGCATTTTAAGAATCTTATAAATTGGATGCATTCTCATTCCAAAACCAGATGCAATTCTTGTTAAATCTCTATTATTAATTGGTTGAATACTAGGAATAGAGCGAAGCATTTTTTGTTTTTCTTTTGTAATTTCGAATACTTCATCAAATGATTTGGATTGAGATGCTAATTTTTTCTCAATTAATTCAACTTTTTGGACTATCCCGACAACTAAATCTTCGTACTCAATATTTTCATATTTTTTAAATTTAATAGGATTACCACCTGTTCCTAATTTTCTTTTATAGTCTGGATATGGATCTGCTTCAAATATGGCACGATAGATATTGTCATCTTTGTTTTGAATATCATCTAATACATCTAGAATGAGGTTTAAATCTTTATCGAAAACTGAAATTTCTTGTCTCAAGCTTTGGTTCTCTTTAGCAGCTTCTTTTTGAATAAAAGTTTTGATATTATAAAAGGAAAATGAAATAATTAAAACAGAAAGTACAGTAGAAGCTATTAAATAATATGACAATTTCTTAATCTTACCCCAAAATGTAAATTTAACTTCTTCGTAGTCAAGAGTATTAGGGTTATATTTATAATTAATATTTTTCAACTATTTCAAATTTAGTGCAAATTTAGTCATTTTTATTAATTCAAATTTCTTCCAGCTCCAAAAAAATATTTTTTATAATACTTCTCATCCAAAGAATTTACCATTACTCCCTTACTTAAAGTTGCATGAACAAACAAACCATCATATAGATATACACCAACATGAGAAATATAACTTCTATTTATTTTAAAAAAAACTAAATCCCCTTCAACCAATTGATCTATTTCCATTATAGAACAATCATTATAAATACTAGCCGCAGTTCCATTAATAGAATCATAATATGTTTTTTTTGTTAAACGTATTACTAATCGCGAACAATCTATACCTTTCTTAGAATCGCCGCCATATCTATAAGGTGTATTTAACCAATCTAAAACATTTAAATAGAACTCTTTACACATAGCTTTATCTGGATCTATCCCTGCATTGCGTAATAATTTACTTTGTAAAGTATCAAACTTAATATCATCGCTGTTACCAATAAGTTCTAATGCATCAGTGATTTTAGAGACATAATAATTCGAAGTTGCTTCAACACTCGACACGCCTATTATAAAAAAGGTAAAAATAGTTAATAAGGATTTTTTAACATACAACATATTACTTAAAATTAATTGTATGTCGCTTTAAAAACACAAACACTATTACCTCCACCCTTACCTGATCTTCCTTGAGATGTTGTGATAAGCCATTTGTCATCTTTAGAGATGTCTAGCCCAACAGGATAACTATCAACTCTTATGCTAGTCTCAACACTCATATCATTCGTATTTACAACAACTAATTTCGAACCATTATTAACACAAGCAAATATATAGTTCCCATCAGAGCTAGCTTCAATAGTCCTAGCTCCAATTCCAACATATACCTCCTCCCATTTTTTATATGGTTGGCTCAATGTATTTATATGAGCAATGAAGCTCTCTAATGATGTTCTCTGTATATATCCATATTTATTTATGCTAATATAAAGCCAGCCTTTATTTATTATAATATGTCTTAAATTACCCCTCATTCCTTTTATATCTCCAATATACTTGTCTTGCTCAATATCAATTACAGCAATTGCAGCTCCACCCATTTTACAAACAAGTAAATATTTTAAATCCGGTGTAAATACAGTTCCTCTTAAACAGGCACCGCAACCCTGATCACGATTAATTTTCTCGTCCGCTTTATAATTTAAACTTAGTTTTTTATCAACTAAAATTTCCTTTATATATTTAAAATCATTTGGGTTGTTACTTTCTATGTTCAATAATGCAACGGTATTACTACCCCAATGAGAAATTGCGACACGCTTATTGTCTGCTGAGGCTGTTATCATCTTTGGTATGGGTCCAGTTGGAATTATACGGACAATGCTATCAACATCAGTATCAATTATACAGACCGCAGATGGGTCTATAGCGTTCTTATCATAAGACCTTCTATAATATGTTACCCAAAGATATTTGCCATTATGCGTAAAACAACTTTCTACAGGTTTTCCATTAAATACATTTAAATCTGACGATTTGGTTCTAAACTTCTGGTTAAAATATAATGTATCCAAAAACAAATGCTGATTGTCTGCGTTAAATTTATGGTCTATTGTAGAAAGCAATTTAAAATCCTCTAAAGAATAAATAGAAGTCTTATATCCTTCTAGTGAATGAACATAAAATTTCTTTTTTTCATCTAAAATTTTTACCGACTTTGGAGAGTTGATAGTTCTGTCATAATTATCATTTTGATGAAGAGACTTGCTATTATAGCGTTGAAATCGATGTGCTAATTCTAATGTGATCTTTTCTGATTTTTTCGATTCCTCACCCATAGGCATATGTACAAATTCATTTTGAGAAAAAAGAAGATTAAAAGAGAGTAAAAATACTAAGCTAAGAGACTTTGCTTTCATAAATTTTATATTAAAATTGAATTGATTACAAATATAGATAAACATTTATTAAAACTTCTTTTGCTTCATTTAAAGTATGCTCTTTTCGCTTATTAATTTCTAATACTTCATCAAATGATTTTGATTGATATACTAATTTTTTTATCCATTAATTCAACTTTTCAGACTATTCAGACAACTAAATCTTAATAATCAATAATTTAATATTTTTTGAACTTAATTGGATTGCCACATGTTCCTAATTTTCTTTATTAATACGGATATGGATCTATTTTAAATATGATACGATAGATATTATCATCTTATTTTTGAATATCATTAAATAAATAAGGAATGAGGTTTAAATCTTTATCGAAGACTGATATTTCTAGTCTCAGTTTTGATTCTCTTTAGCAGCTTCTTTTTGAAAATAAGTTTGATATTATAAAAAGAAAATGAAATAATTAAAATAGAAAGTACAGTGTAAGTTATTAAATAATAGGATAATTCCTTATTCTTACCCAAGAATGTAAATTTAACTTCTTCGTATTAAAGTGTATTAGGGTTATATTTGCAATTATTATTTTTAATTTAAAGTGGAAATAGCTCTCTATTCTTTTTCTATCAAGAAAATTTAAACCAAATCCTATGAAATTTAAGCTGTCATCATTAATCCTTATTTTATTAACATTTTATAAATCATTTTCTTTAGTTCATGATTTAAAAGAACCTTTAAATAATTCTTCATATTTATATCCTTTAGAAGATTCTATTAGCTCTTTAGGTGATACAATTAAGATTATAGCTGTAGGTGATATCATGTTAGGAACTAACTACCCAAATAAAAGTTATTTACCTCCAAATGATGGAAGAAACTTATTGGATGGCGTAAAACAATTTCTAGAAATCGGGGATCTAACTTTTGGAAATTTTGAGGGTGTTATAGGGACTGGGGGTAAACCTAAATCATGTAATAATCCAAAATATTGTTACACATTTAGAATGCCTGAAAATTATATTTCTAATATTAAAAAAAGTGGTATAGATTTATTAAGTATCGCTAATAATCATGCTAATGATTTTGGTTCCGGAGGGCGTAGAGCAACTGCTAAAATTTTAGATAGTGCTGGCTTATTCTTTGCAGGTTCTACAGATAAACCCTATACAATTTTTGTAGTTAATGGTGTCAAATATGGCTTTCTTTCCTCTGCTCCAAACAGCGGATGCTTTAATATGAAAAGTTATTCAAAAGCTTCAGAGTATGTGTCAATGTTAGATTCTATTTGTGATATTGTCATAGTTTCGTTTCATGGCGGAGCAGAAGGTTATAAGGCCACACATACTCCTAAAACAGATGAAATTTATTTAGGGTATAACAGAGGGAGTGTTTATAAATTTGCACATGAATGTATTGATGCTGGGGCAGACTTACTTTTGGGTCATGGTCCGCATGTTACAAGGGCTGTTGAATTGTATAAAGACCGTTTTATTTCTTATAGTATGGGTAATTTTTGTACTTATGCTAGATTTAATCTAAGTGGTCCAAATGGTGTTAGTCCAATTTTAGATATAAAATTAAATAAAGCAGGAGAATTTATTTCCGCTAATGTGATACCTACTAAGCAAATTGGAGAAGGTATACCGATTTTTGATGAAACAAAGCGAGCTTGGAATTATATTGTTAAGCTCTCAAAAGAAGATTTTCCAGAATCTCCTTTGTCATTTGACAGCAATAAATGTTTAATTCTAAAATCTAAATAGTTATTATTTAATCGCCTAAACAATAGAAATTTCCGTTTCTAGAAGCGATATAAACTTTGTTATTATGAACTATTGGAGTTGATTCAAACTCAGCCTCAAACTTATCTAATAGTTTAATAGTATTAGTAGATACATCATACAACCTAATGGTTTTATAACCTGCAACTACTAATTTGTTTTTAATAAATATTGGAGTACTTATAGAAGCATTTATAAATTCTGAATGAATAAGTTTCGGAAATCTATATTTTTTTAAATTATTAGGCCCTGATACGGTTTTCTGATCATTAAATTTATCATGTTCAACAATACAGAACTGTCCATTTACACCAATGAAAGCTGCTAAATTTCTTTTGTTTTCCTCACTTTTATTTACCCCAACACTTCCAATTATTCCACCCTGCCAACTCCCAATTTTTGATCCTTTAACTGGGAAATACCATTCTACACATCTTTCAGGACTTTTCTTCGGGTCCAATTTAAACACTCCACCTTCTCCGTCTATATATTGTTTTTCCACGCTAATTAATAAACAGCTATCATTAGTAACTATGGCACTTCCATCAATATCAGATCCGATATAAAAATCCCAGTCAATAGAGTCAGAGTCTAAATTATAACCATAAATATGGCCACTTCCGCTTGCAATATATAAGTGATTACCAATTCTTGATGGTGAAGACTCCGTAACTAAATTTCTTCTGTGGTGACTAATATCTTTTTTATCATACAATACTGCTTCATTTATTATTTTAGGTTGAAGCATACCATTTTTGATTTTTGCACTTGATGGTTTAGGGTCTAACACAGTAAAAATGCCATTTTCCAAGCCAATATATAGTGTGTCATTAACCATTAAACATGACCCATCAACGTCTCTACTATAGCTATCGGTCATTCTAACATCTAACCTCCAGAGTTCTTTCCCCGTTATGTAAGAAATAGCTCGATAACTAGGAATATGTTTTTTGTCTAAATAATTCCCATAACCTAATCTACTTCCCTGAAAAATAATAAATGATTGTTCTTTATTAGGAGCATTCTTATTATACCAAATAGTTCCTGTTCCCTTGACAACATCATCAAATTTATACTGCCAAACTAATTTTCCTGTTTCAGCATTAATTTTTTTTAAGTGGTGATCATAGCACCCTTGTATTATAAACAAGGAATCTTCTTCTTTTACTAACAGTGGTTGACCAGTCCAGCCAGCACCAGCCCATTGTCTATCACCAAGTTTCCTAGATATGGTTGTTTTTCCTTTCCCTAGATAATATTTCCATTTTAAATTAAGTTTTTCAGGTGCAGAATTTCCATAGTAGTTTCTTCCATCTCCACCAAGAAAAGTACTGTTAATTAATTTGATTCCTGTGGAATTAGTAGTAAAATTTAAAGGGTCTAATAAGGCCTCTAAAGAAGTTTTTGAGTCCTCTTGGGTTAAGGCTTCAAACGAAAGAAAACAGAAAAAGCAGACAGAGAAAAAAATATTAATTGAACAGAACCTCATAGCATATTTTTAAATAATATTCTTAAAAACTAAGAACGTATCAAAAGTATTTTAAAATAAATAACTTTACAATTGTTGAATAAATTTTTATAATACAATGAAATCAAAAGACATACGATCTGCTTTTTTTTCTTTTTTCCAATCTAAGAATCACCATATTGAGCCTTCTGCTCCTATGGTTTTAAAAAACGATCCTACTCTTATGTTTACCAATGCTGGAATGAATCAGTTTAAAGACATTTTTTTAGAATTTGAAAACCCAAAAAATAAAAGGATTTCAAATACCCAAAAATGTTTAAGAGTTTCGGGAAAACATAATGATTTAGAAGAAGTAGGTGTCGATACTTACCACCATACCATGTTTGAGATGTTAGGAAATTGGTCTTTTGGTGATTACTTTAAAAAAGAAGCAATTCAATGGTCATGGGAACTTTTCACAAAAATTTATAAAATTGATAAAAATAGACTTTATGTAACTGTTTTTGAGGGAGATAAAGAAGATGGTACTAAAATAGACTTAGAATCGTCCAAAATCTGGGAAAAATTAGTCGCTAAAAATCAAATATTAAAGTTTGGTAAAAAAGATAATTTTTGGGAAATGGGCAGTCAAGGTCCTTGTGGTCCTAGCTCAGAAATTCATATCGACCTTAGATCTCAAGATGAAATTCTAAAAAACCCTGGAAAAAACTTAGTGAATCAAGATCACCCACAAGTTGTTGAATTATGGAATTTAGTTTTTATGGAATTTAATAGAACTTCTAACGGGTCTCTAAATCCATTAAATAAAAAGCATGTAGACACAGGATTAGGTTTAGAAAGACTAGCTATGGTATTGCAAAATAAGACAAGTAATTATGACACTGATATTTTCAAACCTTTAATAGAAAAGCTTGAAAAAATTTCACAAAAAAAATACATTTCTAATAATAAAAATGAAACCCAAGAAATTTTAAATACCGCCTTTAGAGTAGTTGTAGACCATCTTAGAGCCGTCTCTTTTTCTATTACAGACGGTCAATTACCATCAAATACTGGTGCAGGCTATGTAATTAGAAGAATTTTAAGAAGGGCTATAAGATATGGCTACCAGTTTTTAGACTTTAGAGAACCATTTATTTATTTGTTAGTACCAAAATTAGCTGATAATTTTAGTGGAGTTTTTGATGAAATAAAAAAGAACCAAGATTTTATCGCTAAAATTATTCAAGAAGAAGAAACCTCTTTTTTTAGAACTCTTAGTGGAGGAATTAAAAAGATGGAAGATATTGTTCAAAACCAATCTAATACTAATAATGAAAAAATAAGTGGACAATTAGCATTTGAGCTGTACGATAGATATGGCTTCCCATTGGATTTAACTCAGCTTATTGCTTCTGAAAATAAATTAGAAATTGATATCATAGAGTTTAATAATTGCTTGGCAAATCAGAAAAAAAGATCAAAAACTGATGCTGTAAAAAATTATGGAGATTGGATAACTATTAAAGAAGATGATGTTCAGGAATTTATAGGTTATGATCATTCAGAAGCCCAAGTTTTTATTACAAAATATAGATACATAATTGTAAAAGGAAAAAAAGAATTTCAACTTATTTTTAATTTAACTCCATTTTATCCTGAGGGTGGAGGTCAAGTTGGAGATAATGGTCAAATAGAAAATAATGTTGAAAATATATATATAAAAGATACCAAAAAAGAAAATGGTGTAATCGTACATTTTATAGATAAACTTCCTAATAATTTAGATGCCTCTTTTAAAGCAAAAGTAAACGTTGATAGGAGAAATAAAATTTCTAAAAATCATTCTGCAACCCATTTATTACATGATTCTTTGAGAAAAGTTTTAGGCAAACATGTAGAGCAAAAAGGTTCGTTAGTAAATGAATATTATCTAAGATTTGATTTCTCTCACTTCTCCAAACTTTCTAATGATGAATTAGTCAATATTGAAAATTTAGTAAAAGATCAAATTCGTAAAGCAAATCCTTTAATTGAGGATAGAAATTGTCCTTTAGAAGCTGCTAAAAAAAGAGGAGCAATGATGTTGTTTGGAGAGAAATACGGTGACTCGGTAAGAGTAATTCAGTTTGGTAGTTCAGTTGAACTTTGTGGAGGAATCCATGTTTCTAATAGCGCACATATTGGCAACTTTATAATTAAATCAGAAAGTTCTATATCATCTGGTGTAAGAAGAATTGAGGCAGTTACATATAATGAGGCAGATACTATAGTTTTCAATAAACTTGAAACTTACCATAATATCGCTAAAATTTTAAAGACTAACGATAATTTAACAGATGCTGTTAAGCAATTAGTAGATAAAAACTTAGAACTTCAAAAAGAATTAAATTCTGTTAACATAGAGAAATTAAAAAAGTTTAAGTCTCAATTACTTTCCAATCATGATAATACTAATTCATTTTCTTTAATTCAAAATCAGTCAAATTTAACAGCTGAGCAAATGAAACAAATTGCTTTCGAAATAAAGGGTGAAATATCAAATTTCATTTTATTATTAACTAGTAATTTGAATAATAAACCTATTATCACTTTAATGATTTCAGAAAATTTAGTTCAGTCTAAGGGTTGGAATGCAGGAATTATTATTAGAGACTTATCTAAGGAAATTAAAGGTGGAGGTGGAGGACAACCATTTTTTGCAACTGCTGGAGGATCTTATGTAAATGGACTACCAAAGGTTTTAGAGAAAGCAAAAGAAATTTTTAAAGATTAAATCATACGTATTTTTTTACGTCTTTAATATCAATCATATTATCTGAAAGTATAATTAATCTCTCCATTACATTTCTTAGTTCTCTTATATTTCCAGACCAAGTCATTTTTTTTAGTTCTAATAGGGCTTTTTCTGAAATTTCTTTTTTCGGAATTCCTTGGTCTTTACATATTTTTTTTAAAAAGAAATAACAAAGTAGTTTAATATCTTCCGTTCTTGAATTTAAGTCTGGAACATGAATGGGGATAACATTAAGTCTATGAAATAAATCCTCTCTAAAATCTCCATTTTCAATCTGAATTTTTAAATTTTTATTTGTAGCTGCAATAACTCTTGGTTGAACAGTGATTGATTTATTACCTCCAACTCTTGTTATTTTATTTTCTTGAAGCGCTCTCAATACTTTTGCTTGAGCAGAGAGACTCATGTCCCCAACTTCATCAAGAAATAATGTGCCATCACTTGCTTGTTCAAATTTCCCAATTTTTTGTTTATATGCTGAAGTAAAAGAACCTTTTTCATGCCCAAAAAGTTCGCTCTCAATTAGTTCTGATGGGATAGCAGCACAATTTACTTCTATGAATGGGGCATTACTTCTATGGCTGTTTTGATGTAGTTGCTTAGCCACCAATTCTTTTCCTGTTCCATTAGAACCTGTAATTAATATTCTAGCATCCGAACTAGCAACTTTTAATATTAATTTTTTGATAGTCTTTATTAAATCACTTTCTCCAATTATTTCACTATTTGATATGTCTTTGATTTTCTTTTTTAGAGATGAATTTTCTTTTTTGAGTAAACGTTTGTCAAAGGCATTTTTTACAGAACTTAAAACTCTATTTAAATCTAGTGGTTTTTCTATATAATCATAAGCACCTATTTTTAAAGTTTGTACAGCAGTTTCAATATCTCCATGACCACTAATCATAATTACTGGACTTTCATTTTTTTTCAAAATCAATTTTTTTAGAAATTCAATTCCATCTAGGTTAGGCATTTTAATATCACAGAATATTAAATCATAATTGTTTTCGATACACATTTGAAGTCCAATAATTCCATCTTCAGCAAGATCAACATTATATTTTTCATACTCTAAAATTTCTTTTAAAGTATTTCTAATGGCCTTCTGATCATCAATTATTAATATTTTTCTCACGATCGTAACCATTTTAAAATTTCTGAATAGCTTACTTTTTTACCGTAGGAAAGAATTCCTTTACTATATATTTTGCTTGACAACCATGTTGTGCCAATAAATGTTGTTATTAATAAAAATAAACTCAGAATAATTTCCCATACTTCTACGCTACTATCACCAATTCCCATTGCTATTCGTACCATCATAATTATAGGAGATGTAAAGGGAATTTCGCTTAGCCAAAATGAAAGCGAAGATGAAGGGTCATCAATAACTTTACCCGCCATTGTTAGAGCAAAAACCATGGGTATAGTTAAAGGGAGTAAAAATTGTTGAGTATCAGCTTCTTCATCAACTGCAGCACCAATAGCAGCCATTAATCCGCTGTATAAAAAATAGCCTCCTAAAAAAAAGAGGATAAAAAATAGTATTAAATAAGGCCATTGAATTTCATAAATTATAAACTGTAAAATTTCATTTGAGGGATCAATTAAAGGGTTGTTTTCTAAAAGTTTTTCAGATTGTAATTGAGAAGAAGGATTGAATTTATTTGGAATTATTTGCGGCAAAATAGTTATTGACATTATGAAAGTAACAGCTGTCCATATTATAAATTGTGTAATTCCAACAAGTCCTACACCTATTATTTTAGCCATCATAAGTTCAAATGTTGAGACCGAAGAAATTATGATCTCTACAATTCTATTGCTTTTTTCTTCAATAACTCCTCTCATCACTTGTACGGAGTAAATGAAAATAAAAAAGTATATAAACATTGAAAAAACAATTCCAACAAAGGCTTTTCTTTGAATATTCTTATTGGCTTTATTTTCTATATCTACAACATCTAAATTAATTCGAGTTTTGATAGATTTATAGGTAGAAATATCTATATTATTAAAACTAACTCTGTAAAGTTCAATAGCTTCATTTATAACTCCTGATAAATGTTTTTGAACACCAGTTGAGGGTATATCCTTATAAAGACATTTGGCTGTCATAGAATTTGTTTTTATTAAGTTAACCGGTAAGTAAACTAACAAATCTAGGTCAGTATCTTTTTTAAATAATTCTTGGATTTCATCATAATTTTTTTCTTTAGGAGCCCATTGAAGATGGTATTTTGGTGAATTTCTTAGTATACTATCAAATAAATGAGATTCATCAACTACTAAAATTTCATATTTTTCTTTTTCCCGACTCGATAAATGTGCGGTAAGTAATATAAATCCAACAATTAACAAAGGACCAAAAAAACTCATTAAAATGAATGATTTTTTTCTTACTCTAGTAGTGTACTCTCTTGCTATAATAAGACCAATTTTACTCATTGGCAGTAGCTTTAATAAATACTTCTTGAATACTTGGGCTTTTAATATTGACTTCAATAATCTCCACATGATCAACAATACCTTTAATAAATTGATTAATAGTTAATTGACTAAGTAATCTAATTTCAGCTCTATTAGAGTTATCATTAATTTTTTCGTGATTTATTATTTCCCATCCTCCCCAAACAGCATTTGTGAAACTCATCTGATTACCTTTATATTTTATAGTCCAGGTTTTTTCTTGATATTTATCTTTAAGTTCTTGAATTCCTCCTTGCATAATTTTTTCAGAATGATTAATAATTGCAGCTTCATCGCATATTTCTTCTACAGAGTTCATATCATGAGTTGATAAAATAATACTGGTTTTTTTCTTTTTTAGCTCTAATATTTCTTTTTTAATCATTAAACTATTTACAGGGTCAAGTCCGCTTAATGGTTCATCTAGAATCAAGACTTTTGGTTCATGCAATACGGTAGTAATAAATTGAATTTTCTGAGCCATACCTTTAGATAAGTCTTCAATTTTTTTATTCCACCAATTAGTAGCACCTAATTTTTCAAACCAATAATGTAGTTTTTCTTTGGCATCCTTTTTAGATAAGCCTTTAAGTTGAGCCAGGTATAGTGCTTGTTCACCTACTTTCATTTTTTTATAAAGGCCTCTTTCTTCAGGAAGATAACCAATATAGTGGATGTGCTTTCTAGATAATAGTTCTCCATCAAATTTGACAGTTCCACTGTCTGGTTTTAAAATTTGGTTGATAATCCTTATTAAAGTGGTTTTACCAGCTCCATTTGGTCCTAATAGACCAAATATTTTTGATTTTTCAATATTTAAATTGATGTTATTTAAAGCCTTATGACTAGAATATGATTTATGAAGATTTTCAATTTCAATGATATTTTTTGAAGACATTTTATATTCGAGCTATCAAGAAAAGCGATTTTTCATTCTATCAAAAAAGCTTTTTGTTTGGTTATGTTTGGGTCTGAAGTTATCACTTTCATTTAATTTAAGCAATAATTCTTTTTCTTCTTTGGATATTTTTTGTGGGGTAAATACTTGAATATTTACAATCATATCACCTCTTCCATAACCATTAACATCAGGAATTCCCTTAGATCGTAATCTTAAGTTTTTACCGCTTTGAGTCCCTGCTGGCACCTTAATTTTAGCTTTCCCACTTACCATTGGAATCTCAACAGTTTTACCAATAACTGCATCTGAAAATGTTATACCCAATTGGTAAAGTAAATCCGTTCCATTTCTCACTAAGTGTTCATGTTCTATTTCTTCAATAGCAACAATTAAATCACCCGGAACTCCGCCACCCGGTGCTTCGTTTCCTTTTCCCTGCATACTTAATTGCATACCTTCTTCAACCCCTGCTGGGATTTCTATTTCTATGATGGTCTCTTTTTTCTCTAAACCAGAAGCGTCTACTCCGGAGGGTCTCTTAGAAATCATTTGACCGGAACCTTTACAATTTGGACATGTAGACGAAGTTTGCATAGCTCCAAGAATGGTATTAGTAACTCTGGTTACTTGCCCCGAACCATTACAACTAGAGCAAGTTGAAAATTCCACTCCACTAGCAGCAACTAATTTTTGAACTTTTATTTTCTTTTGTACTCCATTAACTATATCGTCTAAAGTTAGTCTGAGTTTGACTCTTAAATTAGAACCTTTTCTAACTCTTCGACCACCGCTTCTTCCACCAAATCCACCACCACCAAATGACGAGCCAAAAACATCTCCAAAGTGATCAAAAATGTCATCCATGGACATTCCTCCTCCACTAAAACCTTGTCCTCCGCTAAATGCAGCATGTCCAAATTGATCGTATTGCTGTCTTTTTTGTGGATTGCTTAATATTTCATAAGCTTCCGCTGCTTCTTTAAATTTCTGTTCTGCATTTTTATCCCCTTTATTTTTATCAGGGTGAAATTTTATTGCCAGTTTTCTGTAAGCTTTTTTAATTTCACTTTCAGAAGCATTCTTGTTAAGATTTAATGTTTCGTAATAATCTTTTTTACTCATTTTGAAAGCTATTTATTCTCCAACAACTACTTTGGCAAATCTGATGACCTTTTCGTTTATAGTATATCCTTTTTCTATAACATCAATAATTTTTCCTTTCAACTTGTTTTTAGGAGCTGGTATTTTTGTAATAGCTTCATGAATATCTGCATCAAACTCTTTTTCAATAGAATCCATGGGCTTTAGACCTTGATTGATGAGGGTTTTATTTAATTTATTATATATTAATTCCAAGCCTTCTTTAATGTTTTCAGCATCAGAAACATCTTTATTATTTAAGATTGCTCTCTCAAAATCATCAACAACAGGTAGGATTTCTTTTATTACATTTTCACTTGCATTAGTTATAATATCAATTTTCTCTTTTGCAGTTCTCTTCCTGTAATTTTCAAATTCTGAATACAGTCTAATATACTTATCTTTAAAATCAACATTAATTTCCTTAATAACGCTTTCTTTATTTTCTCCAGTTGTAGCTTCAGTATTTATTTTTTCTTCGGCTTCCTCTTTATCTTTCCCCTTCTTTTTTGACTTCATTACTTCATTTTATTTGAATATAGGTATACAAATTACGAACCATTTTAAAAAGTAGACATTGTGTCATATTGCAACAGTGAGATTGTCAGAAAATATAATTCACAAAGACTTTACCAGTTTGTCAAGTTGTTGATGGAGAGCCAAACCTCTAAGGTTTTTAGATATAATTTTACCATCAGCATCAATTAGAAAATTATATGGAATTCCTCGAACACCATAAGTTGTAGCTCCCTCACTAGACCATCCTTTCAAATCGCTTACATGCTCTTCCCATTTTAGTTGATCTTGGGCAATGGCATTCATCCAAGCAGCTTTATTTTTATCAAGCGACACACTGTATATCTTAAATCCTTTGGCATCTTTAAATTTACTTTTAGAATATTTATTGTAAGCACTAACAACGTTTGGATTTTCTCTTCTACATGGTCCACACCAAGAAGCCCAAAAGTCTATTAATACAATATTACCTTTTAAAGATGACAACTTGATATTTTGTCCGCTAGGGTCGCTAAAATCTAATTCAGGTGCGGTGTTTCCAATCTTAAGCCCCACAGTATTTTGAGCACTTAATGAACTCATACAAATAATAAAGTTTAAAATAAAAATATTTATAGTTTTCATATTTTTTTGTAAATCAAAAATCATTCCAATTTTATTTAATTCTTTTTATCTGAGCGCCTAGGTTTAATAATCTTTGTTCAATATTTTCATATCCTCTATCAATTTGTTCAATGTTGAGGACAGTACTTTTCCCTTCTGCAGAAAGTGCTGCAATTAGCAAAGAAACCCCAGCTCTAATATCTGGTGATGTCATAGTAATACCTTTTAATGGTGTTTTTCTTTCCAATCCAATTACAGTTGCTCTATGTGGATCACATAATATTATTTGCGCCCCCATATCAATTAATTTATCTACAAAGAACAATCTGCTTTCAAACATTTTTTGATGTATTAAAACACTTCCCATTGCTTGAGTAGCTGTTACTAAGATTATACTAAGTAGATCAGGTGTAAATCCTGGCCATGGAGCATCAGAAATAGTCATAATTGAACCATCTATGAAAGATTCAATTTCGTATTTTTCTTGAGAAGGAATATATATATCATCTCCTTTTCTCTCTAACTTAATCCCAAGTTTTCTAAAAACATTTGGAATCATACCTAGCTTATCGTAGGAAACATTTTTAATAGTTATTTCAGACTGAGTCATAGCCGCTAAACCAATAAAACTTCCAATTTCAATCATGTCTGGTAAAATTGTATGATTGCAACCAACTAATTTTTCTACGCCAACAATAATTATTTTATTAGAGCCTAATCCGTTAATGTTTGCTCCCATATTATTGAGCATTTCACAAAGTTGTTGAATGTAAGGTTCACAAGCTGCATTATATATTGTTGTTTCACCTTTAGCTAATACTGCAGCCATAATAATGTTAGCAGTTCCAGTTACTGATGCTTCATCTAAGAGCATATATGTTCCTTTTAGTCCTCTAGGAGAATGGGCTTTATAAAAATTAGTATTTGAGTCGTAGTCAAATTCAGCTCCCAGGTTTTGAAACCCAATAAAATGAGTGTCTAATCTCCTTCTTCCAATTTTATCACCTCCAGGCTTTGGGATGTAACCCTTTCCAAATCTCGCAAGAAGGGGACCTACAACCATAATAGAGCCTCTCAGACTAGCTCCTTTTTTCTTAAACTCGTCAGTAGTCATAATGTCTACATCTACTTCATCAGCTTTAAAGCTATAGGAACCCTTACTGATTTTTTTGACTTTAACACCTAAAGTTTTTAATAAGTCAATTAGTTTGTTTACATCAATTATATCCGGGATATTATTGATAATAACCTCTTTATCGGTCAATAACACAGCATTAATTACCTGAAGTGCTTCATTTTTTGCACCTTGTGGAGTGATTTCTCCTTTTAATTTTTTACCTCCAATTATTTCAAAAGCTCCCATGGTACTTTCTTCTTGGTTTATTTTTTGAATAGTTTTTATTGTTAGTTTTTTTCTTTTTGAATGATCTAACAATATCATTAGTGTCTCTTAGTTTTTCTGAAGTAATAGTTAATTTACCTCCAGAAAGATCTTCTAATTGTTTGATAATAAGATTATCGTTAACACTGTCTCGATTCCATTGTAAATAAGAAGTTTTAAGCAAATTAGCAATATGTTTTACTAGTTTTTCTTTGTCCTCCCCATCTGAAAGTTCCGATGCAGCTTTAACCATGTCTTCCATTATTTTACCATAATGCTTAAACTTAATATCATTTTTTGGGTAGGGTACTTCATCTGGTTTAGAATGGTATAATTCTTTCTCTGGGTCCTTGTAAGGAGAATCAACTTTTAGTTCAAAATTGGAGATAATATGCAGATGAGCCCAAAGTTTTTGAGCATGCTCTTCAGAATTACTATTTCTGGTATTTGGATTTATTAAATCCATAACCTTAATGATTACTTTAGCTGCCTTGTTTCTTTCAACGTTGTTTTCAATTTTTACAGCATGCTGAACCATTTTTTGAATATTTCTTCCATATTCTGGTATATCTAATTTGGTTGTATCGGTGTTATACGCCAATTCTAGTGTTGATCTCATATTAAAGTTGTGTGAAATTGTTAAGTCAAATGTAGTAATTAAAAGGAAAAAAACAATTTAAATTAAATCAATTGAAGTTTTGCAAATTTTAATAATAATTGTTTCTGTCCGGACGAAGGGAAAAATACTGTTGCTTTTGTGTTGGGAAATTCACCATTCACCTCTACTACTTTTCCTTTCCCAAATCGTTCATGAAGAACTTCATCACCCACTTTAACCTTTAAAATATCTTTCTCCTCCTTATTATTGTAATTTGATGAAAGGTTATTTACCTTTTTAAGATGATTTAAAGGTTTACTAAATTTATTTTCAAGAATTGAGGTTTCACTGTTAGAGATGGATTTAGTGAAATCTTTTTTAGAATTTTTTTTGAAATAAGTATGATCAAGATATTTTGGATCTAGCTCTTCTAAAAACCTGCTTGGTTCACATTGAATTAAATTACCCCACTTGAACCTGCTTACTGCGTATGATAAAGTTAAATTAGCTTTAGCTCTTGTTACTGCTACATAAAATAATCTTCTTTCTTCTTCTAGTTCAGATCTGGAATTTTTAGAAAGCATAGATGGAAATAAATCCTCTTCCATGCCAACGACATGAACATTGGTAAATTCTAGTCCTTTTGCAGCGTGAATAGTCATTAAAGAAACCTTGTTATTATCTTCTTCGTCATTTTTATCAGCATCTGTTAAAAGTGCAACATCAATTAGAAAATCTCCTAAAGTAGTAAGTGTTTGTTCGTTATTTTCTTTAGAAAATTCTTGAATACCATTCAGTAATTCTTGAATATTTTCAAATCTAACAATTCCTTCAGGTGTCCTGTCAATGCTTAAATCTCTAATTAAACCGGTATTTTTAGCAATTTCAAGCGCTAATTCATAAGCATTTGATTTATTAACCCTAGAATTATAGTTTCTAATCATTGAGCTAAATAAGTCTAACTTATTTCTAGTTCCTGAATTTACAACGAAATTAAATTGTTCCGGCTCACTAATAACATCCCAAAGTGAAACATTTTTTTCATTTGCACATACTAATGCCTTATTTACTGTGGTTAGACCAATTCCTCTTTTTGGATAATTTATAATTCGTTTTAAAGATTCTTCATCATTTAAGTTAGCAGATAATCTAAAATATGCTAATAAATCTTTTATTTCTTTCCTTTGGTAAAATGATAATCCACCAAAAATTCTGTAAGGTATATTTAGTTTCCTTAATGCTTCCTCGAACGCTCGGGACTGTGCATTTGTTCTATAAAGAATTCCAAAATTCTTGTAATTTACGCTTTGTAAAGAAGAGTTTTCAAAAATTTCATTTGCAACTACTTTTCCTTCTTCATTGTCGGAATAGCTTTTAATAACTTTAATTTTACTTCCTGAATGATTGGCTGTCCAAACACTTTTTTTTATTTGATCTTTATTGACTCTTATTATACTATTAGCTGCTTCAACAATATTTTTTGTTGATCTGTAATTTTGTTCAAGTTTAAAAAGTTGGTAGTCAGGATAATCTTTTCTAAAATTGAGAATATTTTGAATATTTGCACCTCTAAATGAATAGATAGATTGAGCATCGTCTCCAACAACACAAATATTTTCAAACCTTGCAGCTAAGGACTTAATAATTAGATATTGAGCATGGTTAGTATCTTGGTATTCGTCTACTAAAATAAACTTAAATTTATCCTGATACTTGTATAAGGTTTCTGGATTTTGTTTAAGAAGAATATTTGTTTTGAAAAGTAAATCATCAAAGTCCATTGCCGATGCTCTAAAGCATCTTTTTTGGTAGGCCATGTATATTTCTCCGATTTTGGGTCTCCCAGTAGATCTATCAGTTGAAACAATTTCAGTATCATTTAAATAATTTTCTGGGCTTATTAAACTATTTTTTGCTGCAGATATTCTATTATATATTATTCCTGGTTTATATAACTTATCATCTAAATTTTTTTCTTTAACAATTGTTTTTATTAAGCTTTTGGAATCCTGAGTATCATAAATTGTAAAATTAGATGGAAATCCTATTTTGTCATGTTCAACTCTCAGAATTCTTGCAAATACAGAATGGAAAGTACCCATCCAGATATTCCTAGATTTATCTTCTCCTATCATTAGGGAAATTCTTTGCTTCATCTCCTGAGCCGCTTTATTGGTAAACGTCAGAGAAAGAATATTAAAGGGGTCTACCCCGTTTTCAATTAAATAGGCAATTCTGTGAGTTAAAACTTTAGTTTTTCCAGACCCTGCCCCTGCAATTACCATGATAGGGCCATTAATTACTTTAGTAGCTGCAATTTGAGATTCGTTTAATCCATCAAGAACATTCATTTTTATACCGATATTTTTATATTTTTCATCTATAAAATTAGGATGTAAAACAACAATAATTTTACCAACTTTTTACATGAATTTAAATAATTAATACACACTCAATAAAAAACATTTAAAAAATAATTGTTGATATATTGGAAAACTAAGATATTCTGCTACCTTTGCAAGCCGAAAAATCAATTAAAAAATATGCCAACTATACAACAGTTAGTAAGAAAAGGTAGACAAACAAAGGTTAAAGTAAGTAAATCTATTGCTTTAAATTCTTGTCCTCAAAGAAGAGGAGTTTGTGTAAGAGTTTACACAACAACTCCTAAAAAGCCAAACTCTGCAATGAGAAAAGTAGCAAGAGTAAGACTTACTAACGGTAAAGAAGTTAATGCATACATTGGTGGTGAAGGTCATAATTTACAAGAACACAGTATAGTTTTAGTTAGAGGAGGAAGAGTTAAAGATTTACCCGGTGTTAGATATCATATAGTTAGAGGGGCTTTAGATACTGCTGGTGTAGAAGGAAGATCACAGAGAAGATCTAAATACGGAACTAAAAGGTCTAAAAAGAAATAATATTCTAAATGAGAAGAAGAACAGCAAAAAAGCACATCATTTTACCAGATCCTAAATTTAAGGATGTTGAGGTAACTAAGTTTGTTAATAGCCTTATGACAGATGGGAAAAAAAATATTGCATTCAATATTTTTTACGATTCAATTGATATAGTTTCCGAAAAGACATCAGAAAATGGTCTAGAGATTTGGAAAAAAGCTGTGGAAAATATTACCCCCGCTGTTGAAGTAAAAAGTAGAAGAGTAGGTGGTGCAACTTTTCAAATACCCACACCAGTTAGAGATAGCCGTAAGCGATCACTTGCTATCAAATGGTTAATAGGATTCTCTCTTAAAAGAAACGAGAAGACAATGAGTGAAAAATTAGCTGGGGAAATTTTAGCTGCTTCCAAAGAAGAAGGAGCTGCATTTAAGAAAAAAGAAGACGTTCATAGAATGGCGGAAGCTAATAAAGCATTTTCACACTTTAGGTTTTAAAAGATGGCAAGAGACTTAAAATATACAAGGAACATAGGTATTGCAGCTCATATTGACGCTGGAAAAACTACTACAACAGAAAGAATTTTATATTATGGTGGTGTTAGTCACAAAATTGGGGAAGTTCATGATGGAGCAGCTACAATGGATTGGATGGAACAAGAACAGGAAAGAGGTATCACAATTACTTCTGCTGCAACTACTTTAAATTGGAATTACAGAGAGCAAGAATATCATGTTAATATTATAGATACTCCAGGCCATGTTGATTTCACAGTTGAAGTTAACAGGTCATTAAGAGTTTTAGACGGATTAGTATTTCTTTTTAGTGCAGTCGATGGTGTTGAGCCTCAATCTGAAACAAATTGGAGATTAGCCAATAATTATAATGTACCAAGAATAGGTTTTGTCAACAAAATGGATAGACAAGGTGCAGATTTTATAAACGTATGCAAGCAGGTAAAAGAAATGCTTGGAAGTCATGCACTTCCTCTTCAAATCAATATTGGTTCGGAAGATGACTTTGAAGGTGTTGTAGATTTAATCAATTTTAAAGGGATTGTTTGGAATGAAGACGATATGGGTATGACTTTTAAAGAAATCGAAATACCTGAGGATATTATTGAAGAGGCGAGAACCTTAAGAGGCGAATTGCTAGAGGCTGTTGCTGAATTTGATGACAAACTATTAGAAAAATATTTTGAAGATGAAAACTCTCTTACTGAAAGAGAGATTCTTGACGCTTTAAGAGAAGCTACAATTGCAGGAAAAGTTGTACCGATGATGTGTGGTTCTGCATTTAAGAATAAAGGGGTTCAAACTATGTTAGATATGGTTATGGAAATTCTGCCTTCTCCCATGGATATAGAGGCTATTACTGGAACAGATCCATACAGTGGTGAGGAAATAACAAGAAAACCCTCTGTTAATGAGCCGTTTAGTTCTTTGGCTTTTAAAATTGCTACTGATCCATTTGTTGGTAGATTGTGTTTCACAAGAGCTTATTCTGGTAAATTAACTTCTGGTTCATACGTTTACAACACAAGAACTACTAAAAAAGAAAGAATTTCTAGAATATTTCAAATGCATGCTAATAAACAAAATCAAATCCCGTCATTAGATGCTGGAGATATTGGTGCATTGGTTGGTTTTAAAGACATCAAGACAGGAGATACATTATGTGATGAAAAAAAGCACATTGTATTAGAGTCAATGGATTTTCCAGAACCTGTTATTGGGCTAGCTATTGAACCAAAAACACAAGCTGATGTTGATAAGCTTGGTCTTGCTTTATCTAAACTTTCTGAAGAAGATCCTACTTTCCAAGTAAAAACAGATGAAGATTCAGGTCAGACTATCATTTCTGGTATGGGAGAGTTGCACCTAGATATTATTATTGATAGACTAAGAAGAGAATTTAAGGTTGAATGTAATCAAGGAGCTCCTCAAGTAGCTTATAAAGAAGCTATTAGTGCAGGTTCAGATCATAGAGAAGTTTATAAAAAGCAATCCGGTGGTAGAGGTAAATTTGCAGATATTGTGTTTACTATTGAACCCGGAGACGCTGAAAAACCTGGTTTAATTTTTGAGAACAAGATTAAGGGTGGAAATATTCCTAAGGAATATATTCCGTCTGTTGAGAAAGGTTTTAAAGACTCTATGAATAATGGTGTTCTTGCAGGTTATCCAGTGGATAATATGAAAGTAACATTGACTGATGGATCTTTTCATGCAGTTGATTCTGATTCCCTTTCATTTGAGTTATGTGCCAAACTTGCTTACAGAACCGCATTACCAAAATGTAAACCAGTTATTTTGGAACCAATGATGAAAATTGAAGTGGTTACTCCTGAAGCTAATATGGGTGATGTTGTAGGTGATTTAAATAGAAGAAGAGGTCTTATTGAAGGAATGGATGATAGAGCTGGTTCTAAAGTGGTAAAAGCAAAAGTTCCACTTTCAGAAATGTTTGGATATGTTACTCAGTTAAGAACAATTACATCTGGAAGAGCAACATCTAGTATGGAATTTTCACATTATGCTGACGCACCAAAGAATATTTCTGAGGATGTTATTGCTAAATCTAAAGGAACAGTTACTGCTTAATTAAATTAATATGAGTCAAAAAATTAGAATAAAATTAAAATCATATGATCACAACTTAGTTGATAAGTCAGCTGAAAAGATTGTTAAGACAGTTAAATCAACAGGTGCTATTGTCAGTGGACCCATTCCACTACCAACACACAAAAGAATTTATACAGTTTTGAGATCACCTCATGTAAATAAGAAAGCAAGAGAGCAATTTCAATTATGTGCTTACAAAAGATTAATGGACATCTATAGTTCTTCATCAAAAACAATAGATGCCCTAATGAAATTAGAACTACCGAGTGGTGTAGATGTAGAAATTAAAGTTTAAAATAAATATCAAAATGGCTGGTATCATAGGTAAAAAAATAGGGATGACTAGCGTTTTCAGTGCCGAGGGTAAAAATTTACCATGCACGATAATTGAAGCAGGACCCTGTGTCGTGACTCAAATCAAAACGCAAGAAAAAGATGGATACGAATCTACTCAGTTAGGTTTCGATGACAAAAAGGAGAAAAATACTCCAAAAGCTATGCTTGGGCATTTTTCTAAAGCAAAAACATCTCCAAAAAGAAAAATGGTTGAATTCAAAGGTATTAATGATGTTAACCTTGGGGATTCCGTGACCGTTGATCAGTTTCAAGAGGGAGAGTTTGTTGACGTTGTTGGAACTTCAAAAGGAAAAGGATTTCAGGGTGTTGTCAAAAGACACGGTTTTGGAGGTGTTGGTCAAGCTACTCATGGTCAACATAATAGAATGAGAGCTCCTGGATCTATAGGTGCAGCTTCTTACCCAGCAAGAGTTTTCAAGGGAATGAAAATGGGTGGAAGAACTGGTGGTGATAGAGTTAAATCAATCAATTTGCAGGTTCTTAAAGTTGTCCCTGAGAAGAATTTAATTATTGTTAAAGGATCAGTTCCTGGTTCTAAAGGTTCTTATTTAATAGTTGAGAAATAATGGAAGTAAAAGTTTTAAATAAAGAAGGTAAAGCAACTACTAAAAAAGTTAAACTTACTGCAGGTATTTTTGCAATAGAGCCAAATGATCATGCAATATATTTAGATGTTAAGCAATATCTTGCTAATCAAAGACAGGGTACTCACCAAGCTAGAGAACGAGGCGAAATTATTGGTAGTACAAGAAAGATTAAGAAGCAAAAAGGTACTGGAACAGCTAGGGCAGGATCTATTAAGAATCCTCTTTTTAGAGGAGGGGGTAGAGTTTTTGGACCTAGACCAAAAAATTATGGCTTCAAATTAAATAAAAAACTTAAAGTTTTAGCTAGAAAATCGGCCCTTAGCTATAAGGCAAAAGAAGAAAGCATTTTAATATTAGAAGATTTATCATTTAAATCTCCCAAGACGAAAGAGTTTGCAAATATTCTTAAAAATTTAAAAGTGGAAAATGCAAAATCACTTTTTGTAACTAGTGAAAAAGATAAAAATACTTTTTTATCATCTAGAAACTTACCAAATGCTAAAGTCATAACTGCCGATATGTTAAATACCTATGATATTTTAGATTCTAACATGTTAATTATTTCTGAGAAAGCATACCCTCAAATCGAAAAACAATTTAAAGCTTAGTAATGGAAAATATCATCATAAAACCAATATTAACAGAAAAAATGGCTGAATTAGGCGAAAAGCTTAATAGATATGCTTTTGAAGTTAGAAGTGATGTTAACAAAATTCAGATAAAGAATGCTGTTGAGAGTGCTTATGGAGTAAATGTTAAGGCTGTTAACACTATGAGACACGGTGGAGGTAAAAGAAAAATGAAATATACAAACAAGGGTGTTTCGTTTCAGAGAACAAGGTTGGTAAAAAAAGCAATTGTCACCCTTGATGCTGGTGATACAATTGATTTGTACGAAAATATTTAATGATTAGAAGATGAGCTTAAAAAAATTCAAACCAACTTCACCAGGACAACGTCACAAGCTTGTAAGTGATTACAGCGAGGTGACTACTCATAAACCAGAAAAATCTTTAACTAAAGGATCTGGAAAGAGTGGTGGTAGAAATAACTCAGGTAAAATGACCATGAGATATATAGGTGGTGGACATAAACGAAAATATAGAGTTATTGACTTTAAAAGAAATAAACATGATATCCCGGCTAAAGTTCACACAATAGAATATGATCCGAATAGGTCTGCTAGAATTGCATTACTTTTCTACGCTGATGGAGAAAAAAGATATATTGTTGCACCTGAGGGATTATTGGTAGGACAAACAATATCTGCAGGTAAGAAAGCTACTCCAGAAGTAGGAAACGCCATGTTTTTAAAAGATATTCCTTTGGGTACTATTATTCATAACATTGAAATGGTTCCTGGTAAAGGAGCTGCTATCGCAAGAAGCGCTGGTTCGTTTGCTCAACTAAATGCTAGAGATGGAAAATATGCTATAATAAAATTGCCATCTGGAGAAATAAGAATGATTCTTACAACTTGCATAGCTACAATAGGTTCTGTTTCTAATTCTGAAAATAGTCTTCAAGTATCTGGTAAAGCTGGAAGAAAAAGATGGTTAGGAAGACGTCCTAGAGTAAGAGGTGTTGTTATGAACCCTGTTGATCACCCTATGGGTGGAGGTGAAGGTAGAGCTTCTGGGGGACATCCTAGATCAAGAAAAGGTTTACCTGCCAAAGGATATAAAACAAGAAGTAAAACAAAAGCTTCAAACAGATTTATAATTGATAGAAAAAAGAAATAAATAATGTCTAGATCATTAAAAAAACCACCATTTGTTCATTATAAATTAATGAAAAGAGTAGAAGAGGCTAAAGAATCTTCCAAAAAGTCTGTAATTAAAACATGGTCAAGAGCTTCAACCATTACACCAGACTTTGTAAACTTAACAATTGCAGTTTACAACGGAATGAAATTCATACCAGTATTTGTTACGGAAAATATGGTAGGACATAAGTTAGGAGAATTTGCTCCAACAAGAAACTTTAGAGGACACGGAGGAAAGAGATAATAATTAAGGCTTTAAATACTTAAAAATGGGTGCAAGAAAAAGAAATAGTTCAGAAAAAATAAAAGAGGCAAGGAAAACGCAAGCAATTGCTAAGTTAAACAGTTGTCCAACTTCTCCTAGGAAAATGAGATTAGTTGCGGACTTAGTTAGAGGAGAAAGTGTTTATAAAGCATTAAATATTCTTAAGTTTAGTCCTAAGCATGCCTCTAGAAATCTTGAAAAACTACTATTGTCTGCAATCAATAATTGGGAACAAAAAAACGATGGTGAAGATGCTACATCTGCCAATCTAGTAATTAAAAGTATAAACGTAGATAGTGCTAGAATGCTTAAGAGAATTCAGGCTGCTCCTCAAGGTCGGGCTCATAGAATAAGAAAGAGATCTAACCACGTGACATTAATAATTGATAAAGCTTAAATAGAAACAATGGGACAAAAAACAAACCCTATAGGAAATAGATTAGGATTCATCAAAGGATGGGACTCCAATTGGTACGGTGGAAGAGATTACTCTGATAAATTAGTAGAAGATGAAAAAATCAGAAAATATCTCTATGCAAGACTTCAAAAAGCTAGCATATCTAAAATCATTATTGAAAGAACACTTAAATTAATTACTATAACTATTAATACAGCTAGGCCAGGAGTTATTATTGGAAAAGCTGGATCTGAAGTTGATAAATTAAAAGAAGAGTTAAAAAAACTAACTTCAAAAGAGGTTCAAATAAATATTTTTGAAATTAAAAGACCTGAACTAGATGCTAAGTTAGTTGCGGATAGTATAGCTAGACAAATAGAGGCTAGAATCTCTTTTAGAAGAGCTATTAAAATGTCAATTGCATCAACAATGAGAATGGGTGCAGAAGGTATTAAAGTGAAGATTTCCGGAAGATTAAACGGAGCAGAAATGGCAAGAAGCGAAATGTATAAAGATGGCAGAATTCCACTTCATACCTTGAGAGCTGATGTTGATTATGCTTTATCAGAGGCATTAACAACCTATGGTTTAATAGGAATTAAAGTTTGGATATGTAAAGGTGAAGTTTTTGGTAAAAGAGATTTATCTCCCAACTTCGGAATGAGCACCAGAAAACCAAACAACGATAAAAGAAAAAGATAATTAGAATATTATGTTACAACCTAAGAAGACGAAACATAGAAAGCAGCAAAAAGGAAAAATAAAAGGCAATGCTCAAAGAGGGCATCAAATCGCCTTTGGTTCTTTCGGAATTAAGTCACTTGATGAAGGTTTTTTAACCTCTAGGCAAATTGAGGCTGCTCGTATAGCTGTAACAAGATATATGAAAAGAGAAGGAAAAGTTTGGATTAGGATTTTTCCAGATAAGCCAATAACAAACAAGCCTGCAGAAGTAAGAATGGGTAAAGGAAAAGGGGCCTTAGATCACTGGGTAGCCGTAATAAGACCTGGAAGAATTTTATTTGAAACTGATGGTGTTCCCTATGAAGTTGCTAAAGAAGCATTAAGATTAGCTTCTCAAAAACTTCCTCTAAAAACCAAGTTTGTAGTAAGAAATGATTTTTAATTGAAAAGTATTGATAAAGTGAAAAACAAAGAATTTAACATAAAATTAGTCAGTTTAACAACCGAAGAACTTCATGAAATGCTTGATAATACCCAAGCAGAGCTAAAAAAGCTTAAAATGAATCATAAAACTGCTGAACTAGAAAACCCTCTTGAAATAAGATTTGTGAGACGAAATGTAGCCAGAATCAATACTGAAATAAAGAAAAGAGAATTACAACAAACTACTAATTGATTGATATGAGAAACTTAAGAAAAGAAAGAATAGGTTTAGTTAAAAGCTCTAAGATGGATAAATCTATCGTTGTTATGGTAGAAAGAAAGGAGAAGCATCCTAAGTATGGAAAGTTTCTTAAAAAGAGTACTTCATTTGTTGCTCATGATGAAAAAAACGAGTGCAACGAAGGGGATACTGTTAAAATAATGGAAACAAGACCACTTAGTAAAAGTAAGAATTGGAGATTAGTAGAAATACTTGAAAAAGCGAAATAATTAAGGTATGGTACAACAAGAAAGTAGATTATTAGTTGCTGACAACAGTGGAGCTAAACAAGTACTTGTTATTAGAGTGTTAGGTGGAACTAAGAGAAGGTATGCTTCAATTGGAGACCAAGTAGTTGTAACAGTTAAAGATGCAACTCCATCAGGAAACGTTAAAAAAGGTCAAGTTTCAAGAGCTGTAGTTGTAAGAACAAAAAAAGAAGTTAGAAGAAATGACGGTTCATATATTAGATTTGATAATAATGCTGTAGTATTATTAAACGATACTGGAGAGATGAGAGGGACAAGAATTTTCGGTCCAGTTGCTAGAGAATTAAGAGAAAAACAATTTATGAAAATAGTGTCTTTGGCACCTGAAGTATTATAATTAAAAGAGTAATGCAAAAGAAATTTAAAATAAAAAAAGGAGATACAGTTAAAGTTATTGCTGGAGCTGCTCTAGGCCAACAAGGAGTAATACTTGATGTTGACTATACAAAAGAAAGAGTCTTTATTGAAGGACTTTCAGTTGTAAATAAAAAACATGTTAAACCGCAAAGTGACAAAGCTAATCCCGATGGAGGAATCATTGATAAAGACAGAAGCTTGCATATTTCTAATGTGGTATTAATTCACAATGGTGAACCTACAAAAGTTGGAAGAAAAGTTTCTGAAGACGGAAATTTAGTTAGGATTGCTAAAAAAACAGGAGAGGAGATAGTATCATGAGTTATTCACCAAGATTAAAAGACAAGTATTCGAATGAAATTGTTCCAGTACTTAAAGAAAAATTCAAGTACAAATCTATTATGGAAGTTCCCATGGTAGAAAAAATTGTCATTAGCCAAGGAGTTGGTGAAGCTGTAGCAGATAAAAAACTAATCGAGAATGCTGTAAATGATCTCTCTGAAATTGCTGGTCAAAAAGCGCTAATAGTTAATTCTAAAAAAGATGTTTCTAATTTTAAATTAAGAAAAGGAATGCCTATTGGAACTAAAGTAACTCTTCGTAGAGAAAAGATGTATGAGTTTCTTGATAGATTAATTTCAGTTGCATTACCAAGAACTAGAGATTTTAGAGGAGTAAAATCTAAGGGTGATGGAAGAGGTAATTTCACTATCGGAGTAACGGAAAGTATTATATTTCCTGAAATTGATATTGATAAAGTAAAAAAGATTTTAGGAATGGATATAACAATAGTAACATCGGCAAACACTACGGAAGAAGGTAAAGCTTTATTAGTAGAATTTGGTTTTCCATTTGAAAAAAAATAAAATAAAAAATTATGGCTAAAGAATCAATGAAAGCTAAGGAGCGAAAAAGAGCAAAACTTGCCGCTCAGTATGATGAAAGAAGAGCAGTATTAAGAAAAGCTCAAAGTGAAGGAGATTGGGATGCTATGTTTAAGTTACAAAAACTCCCTAAAAATTCAATGGGTATTAGGAAACATAATAGATGTCAATTAACCGGAAGACCTAGAGGATATATGAGACAATTTGGAATTTCTAGAGTTACATTTAGAGAAATGGCAGTTGCTGGTAAAATACCAGGAATAACAAAAGCAAGCTGGTAAATTAATTAAAAAAAAAGAAAATAATGGTTACAGATCCTATTTCAGATTATTTAACAAGGCTAAGAAATGCTATTGCTGCTAAACATAAAGTAGTTGAGGTACCTGGCTCAAACGTAAAAAAAGCAATGACTCAAATTTTGATGGACCAAGGCTACATACTGAATTTTAAGGTAATTGAAGATAGTAAACAAGGAATTATTAAAATTGCGTTAAAGTATAATAATAAGACCAAAGATTCAGCTATTCAAAATTTAACAAGAATAAGTAAACCTGGATTGAGAAAATATTCTGGTGTTGATACTATGCCAAGAGTATTGAATGGCTTAGGAATAGCTATTGTTTCGACATCAAGAGGTTTAATAACCGATAAAGAAGCAAGAAAACAAAAAATTGGTGGTGAAATACTTTGCTACGTAGATTAAATTAAAAGAAATGTCAAGAATCGGAAATGCACCCATAACAGTACCTGAAGGAGTTGAAATTAATATTTCATCTGAAAACATTGTTAGTGTTAAAGGTAAATTAGGTGAGTTAAAAGAAAATATCAATACTTCAATCAAAGTTGAATGTAAAGACGGAATCATAACACTATCAAGAACTAATGATGATAAAGAAATTAGATCAATGCATGGTTTATACAGATCTTTAATTAATAACATGGTAATCGGAGTTTCAGAAGGATATGTAATAGAACAAGAGTTAGTTGGTGTTGGTTATCGTGCTAAAGCTCAGGGTCAGAAATTAGAACTGTCTCTTGGATTTTCACATCCAATAGTATTTGAACTCCCTCAGGAAGTTAAGTTAACTGCAACAACCGAAAAAGGTAAGAATCCATCAATTAAGTTGGAATCTTTTGATAAACAACTTATAGGCCAGGTTGCAGCTAAAATAAGATCTTTTAGAAAACCCGAACCTTACAAAGGAAAAGGCGTATTATTTAAAGGTGAAGTAATTAGAAGAAAAGCAGGTAAAACTGCAGCAAAATAATTTTTAGAAATGAGTAATTTAAAATCTAATAGAAGATTAAGGATTAAAAGAAGAATCCGAAAAAATATTTCTGGCACATCGGCTAGACCTAGATTAAGTATCTTCAGAAGTAATAAACAAATTTATGCTCAATTAATTGATGACATTAATGGGGTTACTTTGGCATCAGCCTCTTCTTATGAAAAGGATAAGCCCTTAAAAGGAAATAAAATTGAACAAGCAAAATCTATAGGAAAAAAGATTGCTGAAAATGCTTCAAAAGCAGGAATAAAGGATATTGTTTTTGATAGAAATGGTTATTTATATCACGGTCGAATTAAAGCACTTGCAGATTCAGCCAGAGAAAATGGTTTAAAATTTTAATATATAAGTATGATTGAATCAGAAAAGTCAGTAAGAGCAACAGATATTGAATTAAAAGATAGACTGGTCGCTATTAATAGAGTAACTAAGGTTACTAAGGGTGGAAGACATTTTAGTTTTTCTGCAATTGTAGTAGTTGGAGATGAAAAAAGTGTTGTTGGTCATGGATTAGGTAAGGCCAATGAAGTTACTGAAGCTATTTCAAAAGCTGTTGAAGATGCTAAAAAGAACTTAAGAAGAGTATCTATAGTTAACGATACACTTCCTCATTCAATAAAGTCTAAATTCTCAGGTGCACAAGTTTTTCTTAAACCGGCTTCGGCTGGTACTGGAGTTATTGCTGGTGGTGCTATGCGTGCAGTACTTGAAAGTGCTGGAATTAAAAATGTATTAGCAAAATCTCAAGGATCTTCCAATCCTCATAATGTTGTTAAAGCAACTGTAAATGCATTACTTTCTTTAAGAGATGCGAACAGCGTAGCTCAACAAAGAGGTATAAGTTTAGATAAAGTTTTTAACGGATAAGTAAGTTCAACATGGCAAAAATAAAAGTTACTCAAATAAAAAGCGCAATTAATAGACCTTCCAGACAGAAGTTAACACTTCAGGCTTTAGGTTTAGGCAAGTTGAACAGAACAGTTGAACATGAAGCTACTCCTCAAATTTTAGGTATGGTTCATAAAGTTGAACACCTAATTAGAATTGAAAAATAATTTAAAAGAAACTAAGTAATTATGAAATTACATACTTTAAAACCAGCAGAAGGATCAACAAAAGCAAAGAAAAGAGTTGGTAGAGGACAAGGATCTGGCCATGGTGGAACTTCTACCAGAGGACATAAAGGTGCGAAATCAAGATCTGGTTATAAATCTAAAATTGGATTTGAAGGTGGACAAATGCCATTGCAAAGAAGAGTTCCTAAATTTGGATTTAAAAATATTAATAGAGTCGAATATAAAGGAATTAATCTTGATACTATTCAATTTGTCATTGATAAAACTAAAACTAAGTCCATTACACCTGAAATGATTGTGGAAAACGGATTAGCTAATAAAAAAGATTTAATCAAAATTCTTGGAAGAGGAGAATTAAAATCTAAAATTAATATTTCTGCCCATGGCTTTTCAGCAAAAGCTAAATCTATTATTGAAGATTTAGGTGGAAAGGCTGAGATAATTGAAAAAAAGAAAGCAAAAGCTGAATGAAAAATTTAATTAAAACATTAAAAGAAATTTGGGCTGTTGAAGAGCTGAGAAAGCGTATAATGTATACCCTTGCACTTGTTTTAGTTTATAGAATAGGTTCATTTATTGTTCTTCCAGGGATTGATGCTGAAAGACTAGCTTCTTCAGCGGCGGGTGATAATAGTATTTTAAATTTAATTAATATGTTTGCTGGTGGTGCTTTTTCAAGAGCATCTATTATGGCATTAGGAATTATGCCTTATATTTCTGCTTCTATTGTAATGCAACTTTTAGGAATGGCAGTGCCAACTTTTCAAAGACTTCAGCGAGAGGGTGAAAGCGGAAGAAAAAAAATAAATCAATATACAAGACTTTTAACAATTGCTATATGCTTGTTTCAAGCTCCAAGTTATATGGGGGCCTATGTCCCTGCAGAAGCAAGATTAAATGATTCTTTCTTTTGGTGGGTTGAAGTTACTGCAATGCTAACTGCTGGTACTATGTTTGTAACCTGGCTTGGAGAAAGAATTACTGATAGGGGGATTGGTAATGGAATATCTTTAATAATTACTATAGGTATTATTGCCGGTTTGCCTGGTGCGTTTTTTCAAGAATTAGGTGCTAAGATTTACGACGGAGGGTTAGTGATTTTATTGGTTGAAATGGTGATTTTACTTTTTGTTATTTTACTTACTATACTTCTTGTACAAGGGACTAGAAGGATTCCTGTTCATACAGCCAAAAGAGTTATAGGAAGAGGTTCGCGACAAGCCTTAGCTGGTGGCCAAAGAAGTTATATACCTCTTAAAATCAATCAAGCAGGTGTTATGCCTATCATTTTTGCCCAAGCATTAATGTTTCTACCCTCATTGATATTTCAAAACAGTTCATTTGGAGCTACCTTTTCTAACATACAAGGGTTTTGGTATAATGCTGTATTCTTTTTAATGATTGTAATTTTCACTTACTTCTACACAGCAATTATGATGAACCCCAATCAAATGGCTGATGAGCTTAAGAGAAACGGATCTTTTATTCCTGGTGTAAAACCAGGTAAGAAAACAGCTGATTTTATTGAAGGCTTGATTTCAAGATTAGTATTCCCAGGATCTATTTTTTTAGGTATAATTGCTATTTTACCTGCTTTTGCAATGAATTTTGGTGTGCAACAAGGTTTTTCATATTTCTTTGGCGGAACATCGTTACTTATTATGGTCGGAGTGGTTTTAGACACTCTGCAACAAATTGAAAGTCACTTATTAAACAGACATTATGATGGTCTAATTAAGGGTGGTAGAATTAAGGGCAGGTCTTCATCTTCAGCAGTGACTATGAGTCAGGCCTTATAAATATACTTTTCCATGATTTTTCATAAAACTGGAGAAGAAATAGAACGAATTAAAAAAAGTTCTTTGCTTGTTGGTAAAACTTTAGCAGAAGTTGCTAAAATTATTAAACCGGGTGTAACAACCCTAGATTTAGATAAAATCGCTGAAGAGTTTATTAGAGATAATAATGCTCTACCAGGTTTTCTTGGTTACGGTGGATTTCCAAATAGCTTATGTACATCTGTTAACAGTGCAGTTGTTCACGGAATCCCTAATAATACACCATTAAGAAATGGAGATATTGTTTCAGTTGATTGTGGTGTATTCATGAATGATTTTTATGGAGATTCAGCATATACTTTTGAAGTAGGTGAGGTTTCACAAGAAGTTAAAAAACTTCTTAGTGTTACAAAAGAATGTCTGAATCTAGCTATTGAAAAGACTAAAGCTGGAAACAGAATTGGAGATATTGGCCATGCAGTTCAAAACCATGCAGAATCTAACGGATATGGTGTTGTTCGAGAACTTGTTGGACATGGACTTGGAAGATCCTTACACGAAAAACCTGAAGTGCCAAATTATGGCAAGAAAGGAAGAGGGCATAAAATGAAACCAGGTTTAGTATTAGCTATTGAACCTATGATTAATTTAGGTAAGAAAGAAATTAAGCAACTTGATGACGGATGGACTATTGAAACCAAAGATAATCTTCCCTCTGCACATTTTGAACACGATGTAGCTATTTCTATAGATGGCTCACCTGAAGTTTTATCATCATTTGAAGAAATTGAAAAAGTATTAAATAACAAAGTCAATAAATAGTATGGCTAAACAGACATCAATAGAGCAAGATGGCACTATAAACGAAGCATTGTCAAATGCTATGTTTAGGGTAGAATTAGAGAATGGGCACATAATAACAGCTCATATTTCTGGTAAAATGAGAATGCATTATATAAGAATTCTACCTGGTGATCGAGTTAAAGTAGAGATGTCTCCATATGATTTGACAAAAGGAAGAATTACGTTTAGATACAAATAATTAAAAAATGAAAGTAAGAGCATCTATAAAAAAAAGATCAGCGGATTGCAAGATTGTAAGACGTAAAGGAAGATTATATGTAATCAACAAAAAGAACCCTAAGTTCAAACAAAGACAAGGATAATATTATGGCAAGAATATCAGGAATAGATTTACCAAAAAACAAAAGAGGTGTTATAGGCTTAACCTATATATACGGTATTGGAAGAAGTACTTCAAAAAAAATTCTAGCTGAAGCTGGAATTGATGAAAGTATTAAAGTTCAAGACTGGGACGATGACCAACTAGGCAAAATACGAAAGCTTATTTCAGAAACTATCAAAGTTGAAGGTGCACTTAGATCTGAAGTTCAACTAAATATTAAAAGATTAATGGATATTGGTTCCCAAAGAGGAATAAGACATAGAAATGGATTACCACTAAGAGGGCAAAGAACTAAAAATAATTCTAGAACAAGAAAAGGAAAAAGAAAAACAGTTGCTAATAAGAAAAAGGCAACTAAATAATATTTAAGACATAACCTTATGGCTAAGCAATCAAAAAAGAAAAAAAACGTACAAATAAATCCTGTTGGAGAGGCACACATACAAGCTTCTTTTAATAATATAATTATTTCTTTATGTAATGATAAGGGCCAAGTAATATCATGGTCATCAGCAGGAAAAATGGGATTCAGAGGCTCCAAGAAAAACACTCCTTATGCTGCTCAAATTGCAGCAGAAGAATGTACTAAAGAAGCTTTTGAATTTGGATTAAGAAAAGTAAAAGTTTATGTAAAGGGGCCTGGTGCAGGAAGAGAATCGGCTATAAGAAGTATTCATAATAATGGTGTTGAAGTAACTGAAATAGTAGATGTTACACCAATACCACATAATGGATGCAGACCACCTAAAAGAAGAAGAGTATAATTAATTAAAAACCATAAAAGTTTATTACATCGAAGGATACTGACCTTAATTCATGATAAACTTTTAATAAAACTTAAAAAAATGGCAAGATATAATGGTCCTAAATCAAAAATCGCTAGAAAGTTTAGAGAGCCAATTTTTGGTCCTGACAAAGCCCTAGAGAAAAAGAATTATCCACCTGGGATGCATGGTCCTAATAAGAGGAGGATGAAAAGATCTGAGTACGCAACTCAGTTAGCTGAAAAGCAGAAAGCAAAATATACTTATGGAATATTAGAGAAACAATTCTCCAATATGTTTAAAAAAGCTTCTGCTAAATCTGGTATTTCTGGTGAAATTCTACTACAACTGTGTGAGCAAAGACTTGATAATGTTGTATATAGACTTGGTGTATCACCTACTCGAAGAGGAGCAAGACAATTAGTCTCTCATAGACATATTACCGTTAACGGTAAAATTGTTAATATCCCATCTTATTCACTGAAAGTTGGAGATGTAGTAGGAGTTAGAGAGAAATCAAAATCAATGGTGATAATAACTGCTTCATTAAGTTCTGAAAATCAGGTTAATGAATGGTTGTATTGGGATAATAACTCATTAACAGGAGAAGTTAAATCTATTCCAACAAGAGAACAGATTTCAGAAAATATTAAAGAACAATTAATTGTAGAACTTTACTCTAAATAATTAGAGTACCAAAAAATAAATAATATGGCAATTTTAGATTTCCAAAAACCAGAAAAAGTAATAATGTTAGAATCTTCTGACTTTCGTGGTCAGTTTGAATTCAGACCTCTAGAGCCAGGATATGGCATCACAGTTGGTAATGCACTGAGAAGAATTTTATTAAATTCTATCGAGGGATTTGCTATAGCTTCTATAAAAGTTGAAGGTGTGGAGCATGAATTTTCTACTATCAAAGGAGTTGTTGAAGACGTAACAGAAATAGTATTAAATCTAAAACAAGTTAGGTTTAAAAGACAAATAGAAGACTCAGACTTTGAAGAAGTAAATGTGACTATTTCAGGACAAGAAACATTTACTGCAGGAGATATTGGAAAATATACTTCATCTTTTCAAGTTTTAAACACTGACCATGTAATATGTCACATGGAAAAATCAGTAAAACTTAATATTCAATTAACTATTGTTAAGGGTAGAGGATATGTACCTGCTGAAGAAAATAAAACTGAAAATGCACCTGTAGGAACCATTTTTACAGATTCTATTTTCACCCCAATCAGAAATGTAAAATATACTATTGAGAATTATCGTGTTGAACAGAAAACAGATTATGAAAAATTAATATTTGACATTGATTCTGACGGTTCTATACATCCTAAAGAAGCTTTGAAAGAAGCAGCTAGAATTTTAATTCATCATTTCATGTTGTTTTCTGATGAAAAAATCACTCTTGACGAAGATGAAAAATCTGAAACTGAAGAATTCGATGAAACATCACTCCACATGAGACAGTTACTTAAAACAAGACTTGTTGATATGGATTTATCAGTTAGAGCTTTAAATTGTTTAAAGGCTGCTGATGTTGAAACTTTAGGAGAGTTAGTTGCTTACAATAAAAATGATTTATTGAAGTTTAGAAATTTTGGAAAAAAATCACTTACAGAGCTTGATGATTTAATTGAATCAAAAGGTTTATCTTTTGGAATGGATGTTTCAAGATATAAATTAGATAGAGATTAATTAAATTTCTACGTTTTAAATAATATATTATGAGACACGGGAAAAAAACAAATCATTTGAGCAGGAAAACAGCACACAGAAGTGCTTTATTATCCAATATGGCTTGCTCATTGATAGAACATAAAAGAATAAATACAACTTTAGCTAAGGCTAAAGCTTTAAGAAAGTACGTTGAGCCGCTTATCACAAAGTCAAAGCAAGATACAACTCATAATAGAAGAGTTGTATTCAGCTACCTTAAAAATAAAGATGCTTCGTCAGTTCTCTTTAGAGATGTGGCTCCTAAAATTAATGATAGACCAGGTGGTTATACTAGAATTATTAAATTAAATAATCGTCTAGGTGACAATGCGGAGATGGCTATGATTGAATTAGTAGATTTTAATGATTTAATGACAAAAGATCAATCAAAAAAGAAAAAAACAAGAAGAAGAGGTGGGAAAAAAACATCGACTAGTACTGTTAAATCTGTAGAAAGTGCAGATGTGATTGAAGATGTAGAGATTATCGAAGAAAGTGTTGAAACTCCTTTGGTGGTTGAAAAATCAAATCAAAAAGAAGTTAAAACAGAAGCTAATAATATTGAGGCCTCTAAATCTGAAGATAAAGCAGGTGAGGAAACTTCAAATCCTCCTCCTAAAGAGGAAGAAGAAAAATAATTTATTTAATCTTGAAAAGGTAGTTAATAACTACCTTTTTTTTTGCAATAAAAAATAGTAAAAGTTTTAATCTAAAATATATTTTTGTAAAGTGAAATCTAAATATATAAATGCAGTTTTAGTCCTTTCTGATGGAACTACTTTTTACGGGAAATCTTGTGGTAAAATTGGAACAACAACAGGTGAAATAGCTTTTAATACAGGGATGAGTGGTTACCAAGAAATTTTCACAGACCCTTCATACCATGGGCAAATAATTACTATGGCAAATGCCCACATTGGCAATTATGGTGCTAATAAATTTGAAATTGAATCTAATTCTTCCCAAATAAAAGGTCTTGTAGTAAAGAAATTTGCTCACCATTTTTCAAGATATGGTGACGATAATGAACTGTTAAATGATTTTCTGTTAAGAGATAATGTCGTTGGCATAAAAGATATTGATACAAGAGCTCTGATAAGCCATATAAGAGAAAACGGAGCTCAAAATGCCATTATTTCATCAGAAGCAAAGACTAAAGACCAATTAAATGAATTACTTAAAAAAGCACCTGAAATGAAGGGCTTAGAATTGGCATCAAAAGTTTCCACTACCACTTCATATGAATCTGGAAATGGAAAATATAAAGTGGCTTTAATTGATTTTGGAGTTAAAAAAAATATTATTAGGTGTTTAAATGAAAGAGATTGCTTGGTAAAAGTTTTTCCTTATAATGTATCTTTAGATAAAATTAAATCTTTCCATCCCGACGGAATAATGTTATCAAATGGCCCAGGAGATCCTGAGCCACTCAAAGAGTCTATTAATGTTGTTAAACAATTAGTAGATTTAAATTATCCAATTTTTGGTATTTGCTTGGGACATCAAATACTAGCACTCTCTCAGGGTCTTTCCACTGAGAAAATGCATAACGGACATAGGGGAATTAATCATCCAATTAAAAACCTAATTACAAATAGGTGTGAAGTTACCTCCCAAAATCACGGATTTGTAGTTAAAAAAGAAGATGTTGATAAGCATTCGGGAATAGAATTAACACATCTTCACTTAAATGATCATACTGTAGCTGGAATTTCAGTTATAGGTAAGAAAGCTTTTTCTGTTCAGTACCACCCAGAATCTTCTCCAGGACCTAATGATTCAAGATATTTATTTGATCAATTTGTAGACAATATTAAAAATAATAATAAGAAAAAAAATTAAAAATTATGGGATCAATAGAACACATACATGCAAGACAAATTTTAGACTCAAGAGGGAACCCTACATTAGAAGTGGATGTATTTACTTCAAAAGGTGGTTTTGGTAGAGCTGCAGTCCCGTCAGGCGCCTCTACAGGAATTCATGAAGCTGTTGAATTAAGAGATTTAGATAAGGGGATTTATATGGGAAAAGGTGTTCTTAAAGCAGTTGATAATGTAAATAATGTTCTTACTGAAGAATTAAGAGGAATGCACGTATTGAATCAAGGAGATATTGACAGACTAATGATTCAAATGGATGGAACTGAAAATAAATCTAAACTTGGTGCAAATGCCATATTAGGAGTTTCTTTGGCTTGTGCTAAAGCGGCTGCTCAAGAAACAGGAATCCCTCTATATAGCTACATCGGAGGAGTTAAAGCAAATACATTACCTGTTCCTATGATGAATATTTTAAATGGAGGATCTCATGCGGATAATAAAATTGATATTCAAGAGTTTATGGTAATGCCTTTTGGTGCAGAATCATTTAGTGAAGCACTAAGAATGGGCACAGAAGTTTTTCATCATCTCAAAAGTGTCTTGAAAAGCAAAGGAATGTCTACTAATGTTGGTGACGAGGGAGGTTTTGCTCCAGGGTTAGGGTCTAACGACGAGGCAATTGAAGTCGTATTAAAAGCTATTGAATCTGCTGGTTTTAAGCCAGGAGAAGATATGTGGATTGCTCTTGATGCGGCTGCATCTGAATTTTACTCTGACAAAACTAAAAAATATACATTTGAATCAACTGGAGACGTGATGAGTTCAGAAGAATTAGTGAGCTTTTGGAAAAATTGGGCAAATAAGTACCCTATAATCTCTATTGAAGATGGTTTGGCAGAAGATGATTGGAGTGGATGGAAGTCACTTAGTGAGGCAGTTGGAGACAAGTGTCAATTAGTAGGAGATGATCTTTTTGTAACAAATACTAAAAGACTTCAGAGAGGAATTAATGAAAACATTGCTAATTCTATTTTAATAAAAGTGAATCAAATTGGAACTTTAACAGAAACTATTGAAGCAGTCTCGCTGGCTTCTAACAACGGTTACTCATCTGTAATGAGCCATAGAAGTGGTGAAACAGAAGACAACACAATTGCGGATTTAGCAGTGGCATTAAATACAGGGCAGATAAAAACAGGTTCTGCTTCAAGATCTGATAGAATGGCCAAGTATAATCAATTGCTTAGAATAGAAGAACAGCTTGGTGCTTCTGCTCGTTTTCCTGGAAAAGATTTCAAGTTTTTGAATGTCTAAAAAGTCTAAAAAAAATCGTTATAAAAAATGGTTTTTCATTTTATTAATATTTAATATTATTTACTTTGGATATGACTTTTTAGAGACTCCTTCTTTTTTCAATCATTACAAAAGAGTATTTAATAAAGTTTTTTATCCTCCTAAAGTACCTTCAGGAAATTATATTTATGGTATTGATATTTCTCAATATCAAGGAATAATAACCTGGGGAAATGTAAATAATATAGACGGGAAAAATAAAATTGATTATGTAATAATTAGAGCAACTGCAGGAAAGAATCATAGAGATAGTTTTTTCACATCCAATTGGAGAGAATCTAAGAAAAATAAATTTTTAAGGGGCGCTTATCACTATTTTAGACCCAATGAAAATTCTACATTACAAGCACAAAACTTCATAAAAAATGTCAAATTAAGACCGGGGGACCTTCCGCCGATATTAGATATTGAAAAAATAAGTAATATTCAAAGCACAGATAACCTAATCAAAGGCATTTCAAATTGGTTAACCTTAGTGGAAAACCACTACGGAGTTCAACCAATTATATATTCTGGGGCACATTTCTTTAAAGATTATCTTAAAAATAATTTTAATAATTATTTACTCTGGGTTGCTAATTATAATAAAATTGTCGATCCCATTCCAAATAATAAATGGATTTTGTGGCAGTTTTCAGATAATGGCTCTGTAAGTGGAATAAAGGGGCCTGTTGATTTAGATTTATTTAATGGAACTTTAACAGATTTAAAAAAACATGCTTTAAAATAGATGTTTTGTTGTTTCTTTGTTTCCAATTTTTTTAATATTTAATTATCATTTATATGGACACTAATAAAATAATTTATTACACTAAGACTGACGAGGCACCTGCTTTAGCTACAAATTCTTTTTTACCAATTATAAAGTTATTTACTAAAAGTGCCAATATCTCAGTTCAATTAAAAGACATTTCTTTAGCTGCTAGAATTCTTTCTCAGTTTCCAGCCTATTTAACTAAAGATCAAAAGGTAGAAGATGATTTATCTTTTTTAGGAAAATTAGCTAAGAAACCAGAAGCTAATATCATTAAGCTTCCAAATATAAGTGCTTCTATTCCACAGCTGAAATCTGCTATTAAAGAATTACAGTCTAAAAATTATTTAATACCTGATTATCCTGATGAACCAAATTCTAATGAAGAGATAAAAATTAAATCTATTTATGATAGTATTAAGGGGAGTGCTGTTAATCCAGTTCTTAGAGAAGGGAATTCGGATAGAAGAGCTCCAAAGGCAGTGAAGAATTATGCTAAAAATAATCCTCACTTTATGGGTGAATGGTCTAGTAATTCTAAAACCCATGTTTCTAGTATGAAATCTGGTGATTTTTTTAGCTCAGAAAATTCACTTACATCAACTGAAAAACAAACTGTAAGTATAGTATTTGAAACTAACGATGGTCACAAAGATATCTTAAAAAAAAATATCACTATTTTAAAAGACGAAATCATTGATACCTCAGTAATGAACTTAGAAAGCTTAGAGACTTTCTTTATGGAACAAATTTCAGATGCAAAAAAGAAGGGAGTTTTGTTCTCTTTACATATGAAAGCCACTATGATGAAAGTTTCTGATCCTATTATTTTTGGAAAATGTGTAGAGGTTTTTTATAATGAAATTTTCAAGAAATATAAATCAGAATTAGATGAAATTGGCGTAGATGTTAATAATGGCTCAGGTGATTTATTCAGTAAAATAAATGAATTAACCCCAGATTTTCAAAAGCGCATTCTTTTAGACATTAAAAAAATTCATGAATCTAACCCTGATTTAGCAATGGTGAATTCTGATAAAGGAATATCCAATCTGCATATACCAAGTGATGTAATAATTGATGCTTCCATGCCAGCTATGATACGAAGTTCTGGTAAGATGTGGAATAAAGAAGGTGTTTTACAGGATGTTAAAGCTGTAATTCCCGATCGTTCCTATTCAGATATTTTCCAAGCAACAATAGATTTTTGTAAATCAAATGGAGCATTTAATCCAACTACCATGGGAAGCGTATCTAATGTTGGTTTAATGGCTCAAAAGGCTGAGGAATATGGCTCGCACGATAAAACATTTCAACTAAAGAAAAATGGGAAGGTAAAAGTATTGGACCCCAATGATAAAGTACTTCTAGAACAAGTTGTTAATAATGGCGATATTTTTAGAATGTGTCAAGTAAAAGATGATCCGATTAAAGATTGGGTTAAACTAGCAGTCTCTAGAGCAACTGCAACTAAAAATCCAGCTGTTTTTTGGCTTGATTCGAAGCGTGCACACGATAGAGAAATTATTAAAAAAGTAAATAAATATCTTTTAAACTTTGATACTAAAAATTTAGATATTCATATACTTTCACCCAAAGAAGCTACTAAATTTTCATTAGAGAGAATTATAAAGGGGCTAGATACAATTTCAGTTTCTGGAAATGTTTTAAGAGATTATCTAACTGATCTTTTTCCAATTCTTGAATTAGGAACTAGTGCTAAAATGTTATCAATTGTTCCTCTCATGAACGGGGGAGGACTCTTTGAAACTGGTGCTGGTGGCTCTGCTCCAAAACATGTTCAGCAGTTTATTAGTGAAGGTTATTTAAGGTGGGACTCTTTAGGAGAGTTTCTAGCTTTAGGAGTTTCATTAGAACATTTATCAGAAAAATATAATGATAAAAAATGTAAAATATTAGCAGAAAGCTTGGATAAAGCCACAGAAAAACTATTGTTGGAGAACAAATCACCATCAAGAAAATTAGGAGGAATTGATAATAGAGGAAGTCATTTTTATATTGCCTTTTATTGGTCAGAACTATTATCAAAGCAGAAAGAAGACATTGAATTGTCAAATTTTTTCACTAGAATTTTTAATTATTTAACTCATAATGAAAAAGTAATCAATGATGAATTAATTGAAACCCAATTTCAAGAACATAACATTAATGGATACTATTTGACTGATGTTGAACTAACTAAAGCAGCTATGTGCCCAAGTAAAACACTCAATAAAATATATACTGAATTCTAAAACTGAAACCTTAATTGTGCACGTATATCAGTTTTAGAAGAACCATTAATTTCATTTAGGCCTGATCCAATTGTATTTCTGTTAGTATACATCCAATTACCCCATCTTATCCATAAATCTATTCCTTTCTTAAATTGATATCGCGTTGTTATATATGTTCTAGCACCCTGAAAATAATAAGCAGGGATTCTAAAGTAGTATAATACATCATTCTCATAGCTATATATCCTAGAATTATAAGAGTCAGTATCAAAAAGTGCAAATCTTGCTGTAAAAGAAAACTTACTTTCTTTTGGTTTATAAGTAATATCTTGTAGTAATAAAATTCCATTTTCTTTTGATAATCCTTCTCTTTTATAAGAACTAAATTCAACTCTATTTCTAATCCTAATAGATTCGGTAATGGATGCATTAATATTCAATCTGAAATTCCACTGATTAATATTTGAAATATTAGTAATATCTCTAGAAATTTTTTCATAAGAATTATAGGGTTTTTCTCTATGTCTTATTCTAGCATAAATATTTAATTTTTTTGATGGATGATATAAAATCTGAAAAAAACCATCTAAGCCAACAGATCCAGGCTGGCTAACCTGATATTTCATCCATGGAAATTGAAATTGATCAAAATATGATGAGATTTCCCAATGATTATTTATTTTAAAGTTTATGCCTGTAAATAAGCCTTCTTCATTAATTGGTCTACTACCTTCACTTATTGCATTTGAGAATGTAGATTGATAATCTCTCCCATATTTTCTATAAAGAACTGATACTCCTAATCTTGGATGCAGAGAAGCCATTAATCCATGAAGATGGGCTAATCCACCATTATTGCTTCTACTACTTTCACCATAGATATTAATATTTCTCTTTACAATACTGTAATGAAATCCATTAACTAAGTTATTGTTCTCATTAAATTCATATTGATTGTACGTACTTAATGGTCTTTCAATAGATCCGTTATATTTAGTATAAGCACTAATAAACCCAAGAGTTATAAATTTATTTTCATATGAAAACTCTCCCCCAATAATATTCTCTTCAATAGCATCTTTATCGTTTAGTTCTCCAAGTGTACTATGAATTCCAGATGCCTGAAAGCTACTAACAATTAATGAACCGTCTTGAGCTAAAGAATCTACTATAATATTAGCATCCAATTTTTTTTTAGACCCAAATGCTAATAATTTAAATTGTTTCATTTTTATAGAAAATGCAGTACCTCTTAAGAACTGATTTTCATCAATTGATGAATAGGGCTTTATTCCAACTGCACTTCTTTTTAAACTCATAATATTAGATGATTTCCCCATAGCAAGTCCGGACCAGAAAGTGAGACCTTGGCCCAGTTGAATATGGAAATCTCCAAGAGCAAATACATCAATTTTCCCTACTTCTTTCAAATAAAAGTGAGCAGAGTAAAAATCAAATCCCCTTGGGTTAGTTGTTTCAAATAGTTTTTCAGCAGATGAATTTCCTAATAATGTTTCCCCAGCATCTTTCTCCATGGTAATACCAAAACTTAAATGCTTTTGGTATTTAAAACGATATCGCATATACAAATTATCAGCAGAACCTAAACACTTACTATTTGGTGATTTAAGCCAAGAGCTATCATCTATTTCCATTTGACCACTTGTAGGATTTATAACCCTAGAATACCTTAAAAACATATCATTTTTCCCTTTTTTAAGCATCTCTGAAAATCCTAAATGAGTAGAATTGAAATTTTCATTTATTGTTACAAATGGTAAAATTTTTCTAATAACATTGGAACTAAAATCATTAAGAGACTGAAGCTCATAAATATTTAAAAACTTTCCATATATCTCTTTATGATTGATTAAAGATTTTATTTGAAATTGATCTAGGATCATTAGCTGTTCTAAATCAAATTTTATTTCTTTTTGATTTAGATTAATAGGATGTTCATAATAAAAATTAAGTTGATCAAAAAGAGTAGTATAATCTATATTTTCGTCTTCATTATTCTCTGCAATATTTTCAATAGTTTGCTCAATAATGTACTGTTTCTTCATTTCCTTGTAAGAAGAAGAAGAGTTTAAATAAATTTTTTGATTGGGTATGGTATTTTGGGCCTGTATAATATTACTTGATAATAAAAGGATTGCAAAGTAATATTTCAGTTTAAACTTCAATAACTATTTAAATTGATAAATAATAGAAATATCGGGACTCCAGCCAAGATATTGATGTACTTGAGTTGCAAAACTTAAAATGATTTTTTTTTGAACAAGACTAATCCCAAAAGCAGCTAGACTTGGATTTGATGCTATACCACCATTTATAATTATTTTTTTGTTGGGTTTGTAATTAATGGCCGCTAAAAATGATACAGGGTAATTAATATTTTTTTCTAAACCAGTTTGAATATTTAAATCTTTTGAAAAATTATAACTACCAGCTAATTGAAAACTAGTTGTTAATCTTTCATTATTATAATCAGCTATTTTAGATAAAGTTGCATTTTTTATAATAACACCTATTTCGAGTTCATTAGAAAGCGATGCAGCCATACCAAAATCGACATTAAAAACAGATCTTTTGTTATAATAGTCTCCTGCATTAATAATAGAATAATTAACTTTTATTCCACTATTAAAATTGCTACCCATTTTTAGTGAATACCCAATACCTATATTATGCATTTGTAGATGTTTATTTCCAGAATTTGAATAATTAAATCCAAAAGCTCCCCCTTTAGCAGGGATTCCTACGACCAAATTTGAGGTAGAAAAATCCTTAATTAAAAAAGGCTGAAAGCTACTTATACTAATTGTAGTGAATTCTAGTTTTGAAAGTTGACCAATATTATTATTTACACTCCAAACATTGTTATTATTTACATGCAATCCCGCCATAGAGGTACTTATAGCCCCAGCATCTTGGAATAATTGTCCCTGTAATGATAAATTACATAAAATGAATGAAGTAATCATGAAAAAATATTTCATAGTTTGAATTTACTAATATTGTATCAATTTTTTTTAGGACCTATTTGAAAAGAAAGATATTTGATTGATTTACCCATTTCTATCCACTTTTTTTCATAAAATGTTTTTAAGTAAAGTATTTCTTTTAATTGAATATTATCCTTAAATGGATAGTAGTAAATATTATTTATGTTATTTAAAATTCTATAATTATTAGTAGAAATTTCATTTTTTGTAAATTCATATAACAAATCACTATCTGTTTTTAAGTGAATAATACCATCTTTTTTTAAAAAAGATCTGTACCTATTAATAAACAATTCCGAGGTAAGTCTTTTTCTAGGCTTTTTAGGTTGAGGGTCTGAAAATGTTAACCAAATTTCATCAATTTCATTTTTGATAAAAAATTTATTAATAAAATCTATCTTAGTTCTAAGAAACAGAACATTATTTAAATTTTCAGTTAGTGCTATTTTCGCTCCTTTCCATAACCTAGCTCCTTTTATGTCAACTCCGATAAAATTAATATTAGGAAAATATTTTGCTAGTCCTACAGTATATTCTCCCGCTCCACACCCTAACTCTAAAATTATAGGATTATTATTTTTAAAAATATTATCCCAATTCCCCTTTATAGGGTCATCTTTAGCTAAATAATTACTTTGGGGTTGAATAACATTTTTAAATGTTTTTAATTGAGAAAATCTTTTTAATTTATCTTTTCCCATTATTGTCAAATTTCCCACTCTTGGGCAAAATTTCAGTTTTTTCACCAAAAAACTCTCCAAAATCTCTCATTGCATTAGCTAACTGATCTTCACTTGTAGCTTTTTCATAACTGTTTGCAAGGGTCATTATGGTCTGAAACATCATCTTATTCATCTCCTCTATAGACATTTTTTTAGTCCATAAATCAAGACTGAAAGTTTCTTTTTTTTGAGCATTCCAAAGATAAATTAGTGCAGCAGAAGCTTTTTCACTTTCACCTTTGCCCTGAGAGGAATTCCACTGTAGGTCTTCAGGTATTAAATTTTCATCCATTAATACATCTATCGAAAATTTTTCTTTTTTAACTGATTTATTTTGACTCATAAGTACTTAATAGTTTTTGACTGTTTTTTTCGTTTAAAATTTCATTTATTTCATAATTAGTCTTATTTGCATAATCCTGAATAATTCTATAACCTAACCATATGCCAATGTATGAAGGGGAATCTTTACCAAAATTTTTAGTGAACGGTCCAGGATTAAAAAAATAACTTATTTTATCAAAGTCTTTTTCGTATAAAATTCCTTGATCAACAATATACTGCCATATATATTTTTCATTTTCTTCACACCACTTTAATTCACTTTTGTTATATCTAAATTTATTTTCTGGTGCCTCATCCGGTAAAAGAAGATCCATTATATACGCAGTTTTTCCATATGAAAGTAATTTACTTAGAAAATCATCACCCATATATTGAGAATTATGGGTCATTAAATATCCAAATATAACATCCGAAACTATATACTTTTTATCCATTTTATTTTTCACATATTGAGGTAATGACTCAGAGGGAATAAGTTTTGTTATGCTATTTTCTGGACCAAGATACATGTCCAATCCTATCCAAATAATAGAATCAAATTCATGTACATCAGCATTAAATAAAGAAAAAAAAGTACCAATTTTATTTTTTGAATATGAAACACCAAATAGTGATTGATGTCTATTTAATCCTTTAGAAATTTCATTATTGTAGTATTCAAAATCGGGAAATTCTAATTGTATTTCTTTTAAAATACTAGCGATTGTACTATCATTAATAAATTGTTTGATTTTTTGAGTAGTTTCAATTTCTAACTTTGATTTTAAAATTTCTTCTTTATCACCCGCTCTTATCATATTAGAGAAAAAGTTTTGATAAAGTTCAGGATAATTAAGGTAGGTTTTATGAACCTGTTCGACATCATTAAGTAATACCTGATCTAATCTTATGATTTCAAAATTTTTAACTTTTCCATTAAGTTTAATTTTTTTATTTTCACTAAGACATGAGTTAAAGACAAATATTAGTGTAAGTATATGAGAATATTTAATAATTTTTTTCAAAGCTTATGCAAAAGTAAAATTTGTTCGTTAAAAAAATTTTATGTTTGTATAAATATAACCCAATGAATAAGTTTTTAATCTTTATTTTGATTTCTTTGCCCTTAGTTACTTTAGGTCAATCAAATAACAACGATCCAATTGTTCAACAAGCTGAACTCAGAAACCTTAGGTTTGGAATTTATGCACAAGGATCTTTCGGTTGGTTAAATCCAGAAAACCAAAAGAAATATTCTCAGGGATCTTTAGGTTTTGGTTACGGATGGGGTTTTGATGTGGAAATTAATTTTAATAGAAATACAACCCTAAGGACAGGATTAAATCTTTCTACTTTCAAAGCAGGTTTAAATTATTATAATCCTGATTTAACATTGTCCAATGAAACCTATTATGTTCTTGATGCTAATGAAAATTATGTTAATTGGTCTGGTAATACCCCACCTGAAGGTGATTTGTATCAACTTTTTAATAGGAAATATAATGTCAATTATGTTAATGTTCCTATAATATTAAAATTAAAAACCAATGAAATTGGATATTTCACTTATTATGGAGAATTTGGTGCCACACTTGGATTTAAAACTAAAGCATTAGTTGATGATGAAATCAAACCTTTAGAATATAATCTATCAGACTCTACATTTGAAAATTCATTAAGTCTGAATCAAAAATTATATATATTGGATGTAAATGCAGATAAATCAACTCAACCTATTCGTTTTGGATTAAATTTAGGTGCTGGTGCTGAATATAATCTTTCGGGAAACACATCTTTTTTTTTCCAACTTAACTGGAATTATTTTATAAATAATTTATTAACTAAAGCTGAAAATGAGTCTTTCCTAAGGGAGGAAACTTCAAAAGGTGTTTTTAATGCAGTAGATGCTAAAGCTTTTCCAGGAAATATTGTTTTATCTTTTGGAGTACTTTTCTAATCCCTATTCAACATTTTTATTCTTTATTACAGGTTATTTTATTTTTATATAGTGAACATAAAAAAAACAGAAATATTTATTATTAAATGGCTTTCTGACTATTTAGAAAAATCTGGACTTAAAGGTTTTGTGATTGGTGTTTCCGGAGGAATTGATTCTGCTGTTACATCAACATTATGCGCTAAAACAGGTTTCCCAACGCTTGTTTTAAATATGCCAATTCATCAAAAATCAAATCAGTTCTCAAGAAGCAATGAACATATTTTATGGCTTAAAAATAATTTTCCTAACGTAAAAAGCCAAGAAATTGACTTAACAGAAATATTTAATTCTTATTCAAATTATCTTCCGTTAGAAATACAAGATGATTTATCAATGGCTAACCTGCGTTCTAGAATAAGAATGTCAAATCTTTACTTATTTGCTAGTAATAAAAAATATCTAGTTGCAGGAACAGGAAATAAAGTTGAAGATTTTGGGGTAGGCTTTTATACTAAATATGGTGATGGTGGTGTTGATATTTCACCAATAGCAGATTTGTATAAATCTGATGTTTTTAAAATAGCTAAACAATTACAAATTGTAGAAAGTATTCAAAATGCACCACCTACTGATGGTTTATGGGAAGATGATAGAACAGATGAAGATCAATTAGGCGCATCATATGATGAATTAGAGTGGGCTATGAAATATTTATCGCAAACTAATGATTCAATTTTAAGTGATAGACAAGTAAAGGTTTTAGAGATATACAAAGGCCATCATTTTGCCAACAAGCATAAAATGCAATCAATACCAGTTTGTATAATCCCAGAAGATTTAAAAAAATAGCCTTAAGATTCTGGTGCAATTTCAATATTTAAAAGATCTATGTCTTTATTAATTCCTATCTGACATGCCAATCTACTATTAGGTTTAGAATCCCAATTATCATCAAGCATTGCTTGTTCTGAAGATGATATTTTAGGTAAAGAATTATTGGAGTTAATATAGACATGACATGAAGCGCATAAAGCCATGCCACCACAAGTTCCTTCAATTGGATATTCGTGAATCTTAAGAAGCTCCATTAGGTTAAAATTCATATCCGTAGGACCAGAAATTTCCTGTTGATTTCCTTCTCTGTCTAAAACATTTATTTTAATATCCATTTTAAAATCCTTTAACACCAGTTACAGTGGTATATTTTAAAACATTATTTTTATCAGGATATATTTTTTTAAATGCTGATTGTACCATTATGGCTGCTTCGTGAAACCCGCATAATATTAATTTTAATTTTCCAGGATATGTATTTACATCTCCAATAGCATATATTCCATCAATATTAGTTGAGTAGTCTGTTGCATTATTGACTTTTATAGCATTTTTTTCAATTTCTAACCCCCAATTACCTATTGGACCTATTTTTGGAGATAAACCAAAGAGAGGAAGCCAATTGTTACATTCAATAATTTTTGGAGAATTATTTCTAGATTCAACAGTCAGAATTAAATTACCTTCATTTTCATCTAAACTTTTAACTTCTGCGTTTAAAATCATTTCAATTTTCCCCATTTTAGAAAAATCTAAAGCTTTTTGAACAGAATCATTGTGAGCTCTAAAGTTATCGCTTCTATGAACTAACTTAACAGTTTTAGCAAAATTCTCAGCAAAGAAAAGTGCCCAATCCAATGCACTATCACCTCCTCCAGAAATCACAATATTTTTATTTTTAAAAATAGAAGGTTCTTTAATAATATAATGAATAAATTGATCCTCAAAGTTTGATAAGTTTATAATTGGTGGTTTTCTGGGAGTAAAAACACCTAATCCACCAGCAATTACAACAATTGGAGCCATATGTAACGAGCCTTGCAAAGTTTTGACAATAAATTGACCTTCAGCATTTTTTTCTAAAGTTTCTGCTGTTTCACCAAGTGTAAAACCTGGATTAAAAGGCTTTATTTGAAGCATTAGCTTATTCACTAATTCAGCTGCTTGAATACTTGGATATCCAGGGATATCGTAAATAGGTTTTTTTGGGTAAATTTCAGCACACTGTCCACCAGGAATTGGCAATGCATCAATTAAGTGGCATTTTAGTTTAAGTAAACCTGCTTCAAAGACCGTGAAAAGCCCTACTGGTCCTGCTCCAATAATTATAATGTCTGTTTTAATCATTAAGAATATTTAAATAGATTGAAAAATTATTTTAATTCTTCATTAGATCTTGCAACTTTATTTTTAAGGTTTTCTTTATAATCAGATAGTTTTTTTTGAACGATTAAACTTTCAGTCGCAACAATTTGAGCTGCGAGAATCCCTGCATTAGCTGCTCCGTCTAAAGCTACGGTTGCAACAGGAACCCCTTCTGGCATTTGTAATATAGACAATATAGAATCCCAACCATCAATAGAGTTTCTTGACTTAATGGGAACTCCAATTACAGGAAGAGTTGTTATTGAAGCAATCATTCCAGGTAAATGAGCTGCTCCACCTGCACCTGCTATGATAGTACATAGCCCTTTTTCTATTGCATTATTTGCATAATCAAACATTATTTCAGGTGTTCTATGTGCAGAAACAATTTTGACATCAGTATCAATGCCAAACTGATTTAAAACATCTACTGCTTTTTGCATTATAGGTAAATCACTTTTACTACCCATTATTATTCCAACTTTTTTCATTATTCTGCTGTTACCTTAATTAATTTTTTTACTTTTTTTCCAATTTTTATGGCTTCATTAATATCATTATGAACAATTGTAATGTGTCCCATTTTACGATTCAATCTAGATTTTTTCTTACCATAAAAATGGGCTGAAACTCCAGGAATTGCAAGAATTTTTTCTATGTTTTGATATACTACATTTCCTTCAATTTTATTTTCTCCAATCAAATTCACCATTGCTCCAGGACTTTTCAAAGATGTATCTCCTAAAGGTAAATTTAAAACAGATCTGATATGTTGATCAAATTGAGAAGTTAAACAACATTCTATAGTATGGTGTCCAGAATTGTGAGGTCTAGGAGCAACCTCATTAATTAGTATTTCATTATTTTCAGTTACAAAAAGTTCTACTGCAAGAAGACCAATACTGTTAAAACTTTCAGCTGTTTTACCTGCAATTTCTAATGCATTCTTTTCTAATTCCTTTGAAATATTTGCAGGACATATAATATATTCTACTAAATTAGAATCATTATTAAATTCCATTTCTGCAACAGGGAAGCATTTCTGTTCTTTGTTTTGATTTCTTGCAACAATTACTGATATTTCTTTTTTAATTTTAACTTTTTCTTCAATAAGACAAGGTACATCAGGGAGATTTTTTAGGTCACCTATTTCATAAATTATTTTAACTCCTTTACCATCGTATCCAAACTTTGCACTTTTCCAAACGCTTGGTAGCTTTATTCTACCTTCGTTAAAATCTACCATTAGCTCATTTAAGCTCTGGTAGTTTTTGTAGTTAGAGGTCGGCAAATTATTTTTAATATAAAAATCTTTTTGTTTGGACTTATTTTGAATTGTTTTTAAGGTTTTTGAGGGTGGAAAAACCTTTTTACCATTTCTTTCTAAAAAAGCTAAAGCATCTGTATTAATGTTTTCAATTTCTACGGTTACAATATCTACATCTTCACAAAAAGATACCACTTGATCATAGTTAGTTAAATCTCCGACAATAAATTCATTACAAATCTTTTGACAAGGAGCTTCCTTATTAGGATCCATGACTTTTGAAAATATATCGTATCTGTTACAATCCTGAAGCAACATTTTCCCAAGTTGACCTCCTCCTAGAATTCCTAGTTTAAAATTGGAACTAAAAAATTGAACGTCACTCATTTATTTAAATTAAATAATTTACAAATGTAAGTTACCAAATTAAAGAAACAATCATTTTTCTGTAAAATGAAATGATTACATTTGATCGATAAACAAAATGAAGAAAGTTAAGTTACACGACAAGCATTTCAAATTATTTATTGATTACGAAATTATAATTTCTAAAATTGAAGACCTTGTAAAGGTTTTAAATGTTAATTATGCTCATAAAAAACCAATTTTTTTGTGTGTTTTAAACGGATCTTTTTTATTTGCTTCCGAACTTATTAAAAGATTTAATCACGAATGTGAAGTATCCTTTGTGAAATTAGCTTCTTATGAAGGATTAAATTCCACAGGAAACATAAAGAATCTGATTGGATTAAATGACAATTTAAGTGGAAGAAATATTGTTATAGTAGAAGATATTGTTGACACAGGAAATACTATTTGTTCTGTAACAGAAGAAATAAAAAATCACAAACCGGAATCAGTTGAAGTTGCAACTTTACTTTTTAAACCTAAAGCTTATCAAAAAAACATACCGATTAATTATGCTGCTATTAATGTAGGTAACGAATTTTTAGTTGGTTTTGGCTTAGACTATAATGGGATTGGAAGAAATCTTGAAGATATTTTTATAATTGAAGAAAACAGTTAATATGCTAAATATTGTATTATTTGGACCTCCTGGAGCAGGAAAAGGAACTCAAGCAGGTAGAATTAAAGATCACTATTCTATAATACATCTTTCTACAGGAGATATTTTTCGATATAATATCAAGCAATCTACCAAACTTGGATTATTGGCTAAAAGTTATATGGATAAGGGTGAATTAGTCCCTGATGAAGTAACCATAAAAATGTTGGAATCTGAAGTAGTGAAATACCCCAAATCATTAGGTTTTATTTTTGACGGTTTTCCAAGAACAACTAAACAAGCAGAAGCTTTAGACATATTTTTAGATTCTAAAAATATGTCAATTTCTAAAATGATAGCATTAGATGTCCCAAATAAAGAACTGATTAATAGATTATTATTTAGAGGCAAAAAAAGTGGAAGAGCTGATGATCAAAATGAAGAAATTATTGCTAATCGAATTAAAGTATACGAAGATCAAACTGCTGTATTAGCCAATTATTATAAATCTCAAAATAAATTATATTCTGTAAATGGTATTGGGTCAGTTGATGAAATTACCCAAAGGTTATATAATGCTATAGACAACTAATTCATGGCATCTAGCAACTTTGTAGATTATGTAAAAGTATGTTGTAGATCTGGAAAGGGTGGTGCAGGATCAAAACATTTTCATAGAGATAGAACAACTGCTAAAGGAGGTCCTGATGGAGGTGATGGAGGAAGAGGAGGCCATGTAATTATTAAAGGAAATAAACAAATTTGGACTTTACTAAGCCTCAAGTATAGAAAACATATTATTGCTCCACCTGGTGAATCGGGAAGTGCAAATTTATCTAGTGGGAAGTTTGGAAAAGATGAGGTAATTGAAGTTCCTCTTGGAACAGTAGCAAAAGATGCCGAATCTGGAAATATTCTTTTTGAAATAACTGAAGATGGAGAAGAAAAAATTTTACTAAGTGGTGGAAGAGGAGGATTAGGTAATAATCATTTTAAATCATCTACAAATCAAACTCCAAGATATGCACAGCCGGGTGAATCTGGTAAAGAAGAATGGAAAATTCTAGAACTTAAAGTTTTAGCCGATGTTGGTCTTGTTGGTTTTCCGAATGCTGGTAAGTCTACTTTACTCTCTGTAGTTTCTGCTGCAAAGCCTGAAATTGCTAACTATCCTTTTACAACCTTAGTCCCAAATTTAGGAATTGTTGATTACAGAAATCATCAATCTTTTATAATGGCTGATATCCCAGGAATAATTGCTGGAGCTCACAAAGGAAAAGGTTTAGGTCATCGATTTTTAAGACATATTGAAAGAAATTCTGTTTTACTTTTTATGATTCCCGCAGATTCAGAAAATATTAAAGACGAATACCATGTTTTATTAAATGAACTTAAACTCTATAATCCTGAGCTTTTAGATAAAGATAAAATGCTGGCTATAACAAAGAGTGATATGTTAGATGATGAACTAAAAGAAGAATTGCAAAAAGAATTACCATCTAAAATTCAAACTATTTTTATATCATCAGTTGCTCAATCTGGAATAACTAAATTAAAAGATGAGATTTGGAAAATGATTCATCATGAGTTGGATTAATAGACTTGAATATTTAGACCAACAAGTCATTGTTTTACTTAATGGCAACAACATTATGTTTTTGGACAATATTATGTGGTTTATTTCTAAACCAATTTTTGGTCTTCCGTTTTATATATTTTTTATTTTTTTATTTTTCAAAAATTACAGTTTCAAAAATGCGTTACTAATACTTATTGTAATTGGTTTAACTGTAGGATTAGGTGATTTTACAGCTCATGAGTTAATAAAAGAAAGTGTTCAAAGATATCGTCCAAGTCATAATCTAGAAATCACCAATCAACTAAATTTTGTATATAATTATAAAGGAGGTCAATTCGGGTTTGTATCCAACCATGCAACTAATATGTCAATTGTTGGTATAATGGTTTTTTTAGTACTTAAAAAATACTATCCGAAATCTTGGATTTATTTATTAACTCTTGTTTTAATGATATCATACAGCAGAATATATTTAGGAGTTCACTACCTTTCTGATATTATTGGAGGCTGGGTATTAGGCTCAATTTTCTCTTTAATAGCTTACAATACGATAAATAAATTGATTTTAAAAGAATGATTTCTGCTTTTTTTGTTTTCCTTGGTGGTGGAATAGGTGCTGTTTTGAGGTACTTAATTTCGAAGTTTATTTTGATATTTTATAAAGGATATTTCCCACTAAGTACTTTATTATCTAATATATTATCATGTTTAATTGTTGGATTGTTTCTGACAATACTTTCAGATTCAAAAGTTATCAATTCAAATACTAAAATTTTTGTTTTAATAGGGATTTGTGGGGGATTAAGTACTTTTTCAACTTTTAGTTTGGAAACGATTCAGTTGTTAAAAAGCGGCAACTATTACTGGGCTGTAGTCAATGTAATATTAAGCATAGTTATCTGCTTTGGTTTATTGATGATTTTTTATAAAAAATTGGTATGATTTTATTTTTTACATGATACTAAGATTTCAGGGAAATCCTCTTCATTTCTCATGGCTTCTTCAAAATTAGAAAATTTTTCAGTAATTTTTTGAAGGCTACAATCACAAAAAACCGAATCTATCTTTGCTCTTTTGCAATTGGTTAAATAAATTTCTTTGTCTTTTGCAGACCATCCACCACATGAAGTTGTTAACGCAACTATAAGTGAGCTTGCTAGTATTTGTAAAAGGATTTTCATATTGATAAATTTAGACTGTCTTTAATTACTTTGTTACTTGGCATAAGGTTATCGTAGATTTTTTTTGAATTGAACATTTTAAATTTAGAACTTTCTTTTAATAAATCTTTTAAAGAATCTTTAAAAATTCGTTCATCTTCATCTTCATTCTCTTTATCAGCAATATTATTATAAACTTTTTCTAAGCTATCTCTAAGGTCTTTAATAATACTGTCTAATAATATAGGATTTTGAGAATAAAACCGTATTGATTTAATAAATTTATCTCGGTCAATTTCTTTTTCTTCCAAAAGTTGAAATGTCATATTTTTTAGACTATCTCTAGGTATTAGTGTAAATTTTTTATTGTTATAAAGATGCGCATTAGTAAGCCATATTTTCTTTATAATTTCTTGAAATTCATTATCTGAAATGTAGCTATCATTAATATATTTATCTGTTTTCTCATCCACACAAGAACTTAAAAATATTCCTATTATCATAACAATTGCAAATTTTTTCAACGCTTAAATTTTAATCTCATTGCTGAAGAACTTTCATTAAATTTACTTTTATGATAGACTCTATGACCATTCACAAATGTGCTTTGAATAGTGTTTGAAAAAGTACTTCCTTCAAATGGTGACCAACCACATTTATATAAAATATTTTCTTTATTTACTGAACTACTTTTATTTCTGTTTAATATTACTATATCGGCAAAATATCCAGGTCTCAAATAACCTCTTTTTTTAATTCTGAAACAATCAGCAACATCATGACTTGTTTTTTTAACAATATGAGTTAAACTCATTTGATTTGTCTTTTCCAATTCTAAAAGAGCAAGTAATGCATGTTGAACTAGCGGTCCACCAGAAGGTGCTAATAGATATTTATTGTTTTTTTCTTCCCAAGTGTGAGGTGCGTGGTCTGATGCTATAATGTCAACAATATCGTTGTTTATAGCCTTGATAAGCTCAACTCTGTCTTTTTCAGTTTTAACTGCAGGATTCCATTTTATTAAACTTCCTTTTTTATTGTAATCTTCATCATTAAACCAAAGGTGATGAATACAACATTCCGATGTAATTTTTTTTTCTTTAATAAATTTATCGTTTCCGAAAAGTGCTAATTCTTTAGCTGTTGAAATATGTAATACATGTAACCTTGATTCATATTTTTTTGCTAAATCTACAGCCATTGAAGACGACAAATAACACGCTTCTTCCGATCTAATAATTGGATGCATTTCAAATGGAATATTTTCGCCGTATTTTTCTTTAAAAATTGCCGTATTTCTCCTTATAGTTTGTTCATCTTCGCAGTGAGTAGCAATAAGTAATGGACTGTTTTTAAATATTTGTGATAAGGTTTCTTTATTATCTACCAACATATTTCCAGTCGAAGAACCCATAAATACTTTTATTCCACATACATTCTCACTATTTGTTTTTAAAACTTCATCTAAATTCTCATTATTGGCGCCCATAAAAAAAGAGTAATTAGCCAAAGAATTTATTTTGGCTAATTGATATTTCTCTTCAAGAAGTGGTTGAGTAACTGTATTGGGCACTGTATTGGGCATTTCCATAAAACTTGTAATTCCTCCTGCAATAGCTGCTCTAGACTCAGTATATATATTGGCTTTGTGAGTGAGCCCTGGCTCTCTAAAGTGTACTTGGTCATCGATCATGCCAGGTATAACAGTTAACCCAGTACCATCATATTCTAAATCAAAAGTCCCAGAAATAGATTCATTTTTTATTTCAGAAATAAAGAAATCCTCTATTGATATATCACCAATAAATTGTTGATTTTCATTAATGATTTCAACATTTCTAATAATTGATTTATTTTTCAAATTTCTTAGATCTTAATTTTAATACACCAAGAAAAGCTTCTCTGAAGATTCCGATATTCATCTTAGATTGACCTAATTCCCTGTCCTTAAAGTGAATAGGTATTTCTTTAATTTTAAACCCTAGTTTTATAGCACTATATTTCATTTCTATTTGAAAAGCATATCCGACAAACCATATGTTGTCTAAGTCAATTTTTTCTAATACTTTTTTAGAATAACATTTAAAACCTGCTGTGGTATCTTTGATTTTTATTCCTAATATTATTCTTACATATAATGAGGCATAAAATGAAAGCCAATATCTGGACTTAGGCCAATTAATTACTTTTCCTCCTGGGACATATCTTGATCCCACACAAACGTCTGCTCCATTTTTTGAGCATGTCTGAAGTAGCCTTGGTAAATCATCCGGACTATGAGAGAAGTCAGCATCCATCTCGAAAATATAATCATAATTATTCTTTAAGGCCCATTTAAACCCGTGAATATAAGCAGTGCCAAGCCCAGCTTTTTCATTCCTTTCTTCTAAAAAAATCCTGCTATTTTTTTTCATCAAATTTTTAACTGTTAAAGCAGTTCCATCAGGAGATTGATCATCGACAATTAACAGGTGAAAATTATCTTTTTTAGATAGTACAGCATTTATAATATTCGATATATTTTCGATTTCATTATAAGTTGGTATAATAACAATGCTTTTCATTCTATTAGAGAAAGATTTTAAAAAAAATTACATTTACTATTTAAACAAATAAACAAAATAATTTCTTTAATAAATATACCTTAACTATTATTAACTTTGTAACTGATTTGAAATTTTTTTTATTCCTATTTTTACTTCCTCCGTTAGTTCTTATTTCACAAACTAGTAATCTTATTTTACATGATCATTGGTACAAAGAAAATTTAACTACTACTGCTGATGGGGAGTCCATCTTTAATGAAGTATGGGGCCTGGAATACAACAATGAAAATTATGCTGTAATAGGTTCGACAATGGGAACACATATTTTAAAAATCGAAAATAATCAACTTTTAGAAATTGATTTTATTGAAGGAAAATACGCCGGATACCAGGCAGTTCATAGAGATTATCATGATTTTAATGGATACTTGTATGCTGTATGTGACGAAAATTTAAGCTCCCTTCAAATAATAGATTTAAGTTATCTCCCCGACAGTGTTCATTTAGTATATGATAGTGATACACTAATCACTAGGGCACACAATATATTTATTGACACTGCAAAAGCCAAAATGTATGCATGTGCTGTTACAACTCAGTCTGGTTTTCATGCAATGAATATTTACAATTTAAATAACCCAGTTTCACCGGATTTAATTTGCAGTTATGATGAAGTTGGGCATGTTCATGACGCTTACGTTTATAATGACACTGCTTATCTAAATTGTGCTTCTCAAGGCTTAAAAGTTGTAAAGTCAAACAATAATGGAACAATAATTCAAATAGGCGAGCTTAATTTTTATCCCGACAAAGATTACAATCATTCAGGTTGGATAAATAAATCTAAAACTACTTATTTAATGTGTGATGAGGCACCTGGAAAAGATGTTAAAGTTTTAGATATTTCAGATTTAAATGATATTCAAGTCAACTCTCTTTTCAACTCTGAAATGGGAGATGATGAGTCGTCAATTCCTCACAATGTTATTATAAGAAACAATATTGCATATTTGAGCTATTATCACGATGGTTTACAAATATTTGATATTGGTAATTCCAGCCAACCAAAAAAAATAGCTTTTTATGATACATATTTACCCAACCCATCTGTTGCATGGGCTGGAGCGTGGGGTGTTTATCCATTTGTAAACAATGATTTTATTTTAGTTTCTGATAGAACATATGGGCTTTTCCTGCTAAGTTTCGAACCACCCCCAAGCACTGCTAATGACCCATATTTTGTTTTTCCTAATCCAGCATCAAATTATATCTATTTTCACAAAGAGCATATTGGTGCTTCGGATTATCTCTTAAATATTTACAATTCTCTTGGTCAATTAGTAGATCAATTTAATTGTAGTACATATTACTATAAAATTAATTTATCAAAATATAAAACTGGTATTTACATTCTTGAATACATTTCAAATTTTGATTCACCTTCAATAAAAACTAAGTTTTTTGTTAAGTAGATGATTAATTATTCTCGAGTTTAATATTTACAAAAAAAAATCATTGGCAAATGCAGATTAAAAAATTCCACTAAATAGTCAGAGCATTTTACCATTGTTTTAGTGAAAATATTAAACAAATTTTATTTAATTTAATAAAATATTTAACTCTTTAGTATTAGATAAATTATCTATTTACATTTACAATATGAATTTTAATATTGACGCCGTACTAGAAGCTTTGAAAAAAGTTAATGAGCCTGATTTAGGAAAAGACATTGTCTCACTAGGTTTAGTTTCAAATATTGAAATCTCTGGAAATATTGTCAATTTTTCTTTACAAATGAAAAACGCAGCAATGCATGCCAGGAAAAGAATGGAAGAAGCATGTGCTTTTGCAATTGAAAGACACATTGGAAAAGAAATTACTGTTAACGTAAATATTCAAGCTTTAAAAAAATCTGAAGCTGCTCAAAATATTTTGCCTAAAATTAAGAACACAATTGCCATTGTTTCTGGTAAGGGCGGAGTAGGAAAGTCCACAATTGCTGCAAATACAGCAGTAGGTTTAGTTAAAAAAGGTTTTAAAGTAGGACTAGTTGATGCAGATATATATGGACCATCGATTCCTTTAATGTTTGATGTGCTTCATTATAAACCTATGTCAAGAAAGATTAATAATAAACAATATATAGTTCCTGCAGAGAATTACGGAGTTAAAGTATTATCAATTGGCTTTTTTGCTGAACTAGATCAGGCAGTTGTTTGGCGAGGTCCCATGGCTGTCAAAGCATTAAAACAATTAATCTTTGATGCAGATTGGGGCGAATTAGATTATTTGATTATTGATACTCCGCCAGGAACTGGAGATGTTCATTTGTCAATTGTTCAGTCTCTGGCATTAACAGGTGCAGTTATTGTTACTACTCCACAACAAGTAGCTATAGCTGATGCAAAAAAAGCAATTGCAATGTTTAAAATGGAAAATATAAAAGTTCCTGTACTTGGGATAGTTGAAAATATGTCATGGTTCACTCCAAAAAATCATCCTGATGAAAAGTACTTTATTTTCGGTGAAAATGGTGGCGAAAATTTGTCAAAATCTTTAGATTTAACCCTTTTAGGGAAGATACCATTAATCGAAAGTATAAGACAAAGTGGTGACGCTGGAAGACCTGCAGTTTTACAACAAGAAACGATAGTTGAAAGCTACTATGACAATTTTTGTGATAAACTAATTACAAGTATTGATAAAAGAAATACTAATTTAGAGGAAACAAAAGTGGTCCCTGTTGAATATGGTGATCCAAAATGCTCAACATAACAAATGGTGAATAAAACTAAAGAAATAGTATTAAAGGCAATTGAAGATTTGAGACCTTATTTACATAATGATGGAGGAGATATGGAACTTGTAGAAATAACGAAGGAGAACAAAGTTATAGTGAAATTACTTGGTGCATGTCAAACTTGTTCTGTAAGCTCTGTTACCATGAAAGCAGGTTTGGAGGAAAATCTGAAAATTTTAGCTCCTGAAATTACAGCTGTAGAAGCATTATAAAAACACTTTAAAATTCAAACTGAATCCCTATCGACGGTAATACTGTTCCAGCAGTGTTTTCTAGGTATTTAAGTTGATATCTAGATGGATCATTAGGGTCTAAAATTTTATTGCCATTTTCATCTGTTTCAGCAATCAAGCTTCTTGGTGTTTCAGCCTGAAAATTATATAGATTTTGTATATCTAAATATACGTTAAGAGTAACTTTTTTCCAATACCATTTCTTGTCAATTCTAAGATCTAGTCCGTGATTAGACCTTAGTCTTCTACCATTTAATTGATTGTAGTCAAAAACCCCAAAAGAGTTAATATCCCAAACACTAGTTAAGGATGAAACATCTTCGTTATATGGTGTATAAGGGGAACCACCGGAAAATCTGAATTTTGCACCTAATTCCCAATCGTTTTTAAATTTGATTCCGCCTGTCAAACTTATTATATGCTGATTATCCCAAGCAGAAGGTCTATAGATACTGTCTTTATCCATAAATTCGCTCCTGACCCATGTATATGCCAAAATACCATAAAAGGATTTATTTAATTTTTTCTGTGCTAAAAACTCAACTCCATATGATCTTCCTTCGGAAGTGCTGTTTACAGCTTCATTTCCAATTACTCCAAAATCACCACCTAAATTGGCCAATGAAATACTATCTCCTAAAAGAAAAGGATAGTTGTCATATTTTTTATAAAACCCCTCTAAAGTAATTTTGCTAAACTTTCCTGGATTAGTTTCTAATCCAAATACTAAGTGTCTGTTTTTGATATAGGTAATCTTATTTTTTTTATTTACTAGCTGGTCTTCATTATTTCTAAATCCCATAACGGTATAAGCAGGCAATTGAAAATATTGGCCAACATTAAAATTCAAACTACTAGTCTTCCCAATTGCATATGCTAAACTAAACCTTGGCGATAATTGTTTTAACGGATTACTCATTTCTTTTGAATAGGAATTTTGATCAGTTCTTATTCCAAAAGAGGCAATTAGTTTATTATCTAAGGCTTTTTTACTCACTTGTCCAAATAAACTTGTTTTTACAAAATTTAATTTTGAATCAAATTTCAAAGAATCAACAATGTTTTGATATATAATTTTTTGAAATGTCCTGTTTTTAAAAGTTACATATTCAATTCCAGTGCCAAAGTTAATTTTCCAGCCATTATCTCTAATAGTATTTTCAAATCTAAATTTATTTTCAATTTCTTCTGAAACATAATCTTGAAGACGGTTTTCAGGACTTTCAATATTATCTTTATACTTTTCTGATTTATTATTTAGATGATTTCTTGAAAAAACAAAGTTTTGAAAACTCTTTTCTTTAAAATGAGTCCAGTTGGCTCCAATAGCATAATTCCACTGGGTAGTAACAGGAATATAACCTAAAATATAGTTGTTGCTCTCTATATCCAAATAATCCTGAGCTGTTAAACTATCTTTAGATAATATATTATCATTTATTCCTGTATTTAAGACAAATTCATCGATTGCTCCAAGTCCTATAAACGTTATTTGATTTTTATCATCAATTTTTGTTTTTGTTTTAAATTGGAAATCATTGTATGTGGGTAAAAAAGGCAATCCAATAGCACTAAAAAGTAGTTGCAAATAAGATCTTCTTGCAGAAAACACAAAGGTTGATTTATCATTGATTGGGCCATCTAAAGTGATTCCAAAATCACTAGATCCAACGGTCAGGGTTTTAGCTATTCGGTCTGGGTTTCCGTCAATTTGTTTAAATTCTAAAACAGAACTTAAAGTGTTCCCTCTGTTGGCAGGGAAAGCCCCTGAGTATAAATCAACTTCTCTTATGAAATTCACATTTATCATACCAACTGGCCCTCCAGATGAACCCTGAGTGGCGAAATGATTGATATTAGGTATTTCTATTCCATCTAAATAAAATCTATTTTCATTTGGTGCACCACCTCTTATTATAATATCATTTCTGAATGATACTGTTGAGGCTACTCCTGGTAGGGATGTTATTACCTTTGATATATCTCTGTTTCCGCCTGGATTTCTGTAAATTTCAGTAGCATTTATACTTCTTTTACTTACAGGACTTTCTTCGCTTTTTTGAAAAGGTGATGCAGTTATTTCAACTACATCTAATGAAGTTGTAGATTCAATTAAATTAATATCCAAAATAGTGGGTTTATTTGGGTTAACTATAACTTCTGCATAAATTACTGGATCATAACCCACGAAAGAACATTTGACCGTATACAATCCTGGTTTTAAATCTTTTATCTCGTAAAACCCATCTAGATTAGAGGCAACACCAGCATTTATTTGTTCAATAAAAATATTAGCAAATGGAATAGTTTCATTGTTAGTGGCATCTATAACTTTTCCTTTAATAACACTACTTTGGCTAATTAAGTTTGTCAAGAATAGCAATAATAATATAGTGTAGGTTATTTTTTTCATGATTATAATTTCACTTTAATTTATGTTTCTTAAAATTTAAATTGTTAATTACTTTAAGTTTTTGTTTATAATTTAGAGAACAATATTAAACAAAATTCCTTAAAACCTTTGTTTTATTAATAATGTTTAAGTAATTTAGCTAAAAATTAAACAAATGCAAACTTACTCCATTGCCGATTTAGAAAAATTATCTGGAATCAAATCCCACACTATTAGGATTTGGGAGAAAAGATATAATATAGTCAGTCCAGAAAGAACTGATACTAACATAAGAGCATACAATGACGACCAATTAAAGAAAATACTTAATATATCTTTTTTGATAAATAATGGTTTGAAGATAAGTAAAATAGCTTCTTTAAGTTTAGATGAGTTATCTACTAAAGTTATATCTCTAACATCAAGTACTGATTCATTTGAAGCTCAAATAAACGATTTTGTTATCTGTTCTCTTCAATTTGATGAACCCTTATTTGATAAAACCTACAATGGATTAAGAAAAAATCACACCCTCTCTTATATATATGAAAATATTTTCATACCTACTTTAAGAAGAATTGGTGCTCTTTGGTCATCAGGTGAACTTTTTCCTGCCCAAGAACATTTTTTATCCAACTTAATAAAACAAAAGTTTTATCACGCTATTGAAGATGCTGATTCAACTTTTAAAAGAAGTAAAAAAGCTTATTTATTTTTACCACCATGGGAAGATCATGATTTTGCTCTTTTATATTCAAATATGGTTCTTAAAGAAAATGGTTTTGACGTTGTTAATGTTGGAAAAACTATTTCCTTTGATAGCATACTTCAGTGTATTGAAAAAATTAAACCAGACATCTTATTCACAACTTTTATAGTAGGTCAAAAAGTTACCCTCTTACAAAAATTTTGTGACGATTTACGTAACCACTCAAACACTAAATTGTTTTTTGCTGGTAACCCTGAATTATTGAGACTTGTTAACACCCATGGTAAAGTGTTTTATTCATTAGATGAATTTGACAGGTTTTTTAACAACTCGTCTTTGAATTGAAAAAAATAGCTGTTATAGGTTCTGGTTTTGCTGGGCTTACTTCTGCGATCGAATTAGCTACTTTAGGATATAAAGTTACTATTTTCGAAAAAAATGATCAAGCCGGTGGAAGAGCAAGAAAATTCAAAGCTGATGGTTTTGTTTTTGATATGGGCCCTAGTTGGTATTGGATGCCTGATGTTTTCGAAAAATTTTTCCAAAAACATAATAAAAAAGTAGAAGATTATTATAATTTAATAAAATTAGATCCAGGATTCTCTGTTATCTATTCAAAAAATGATCAAATAAAAGTTCCGGCATCATTCGATAAGCTAGTTGATATTTTTGATAAAATAGAAAATGGTAGCGGAAAAAAGCTTAAGAAGTTTATTAGTAAAGCAGAAAAAAAGTACAGAATTGGTATGGATAGTCTTGTCTATAAACCCTCACATTCTGCTCTAGAGTTTATTAATTTAAAAGTTATAAAGGGTCTGTTTCATCTAAACGTTTTTTCTAACTTTAGATCGTATGTCAAAAAATATTTTACTAACAGTAAATTAACAAGATTAATGGAGTTTCCCATATTATTTTTAGGGTCTACTCCACAAAATACCCCAGCACTTTATTCTCTTATGAACTATTCTGCATTACACCAAGGTACTTATTATCCAATGGGTGGATTCCATGAAATAATAGTTGGTCTTTTAAAATTAGCTGAGGAAAAAGGGGTTGTAATTAACTATAAAGCAAATGTTGATAAAATTACAGTCTCAAATAACCATGTTGAACAAATAATTGTCAATGGTAAAAAGTTGGAGTTTGATGGAGTAGTTGCAGCAGCAGATTATAATCATGTAGATCAAGTTTTACTTGAAAAAAAATATAGGAATTACAGTAGTGAATATTGGGAGAAAAGAGAAATGGCACCTTCAAGTTTACTTTTTTATGTAGGTACTGATATAAAACTTGAAAATATACATCATCACAATTTATTTTTTGATCAAGATTTTGATCAACATGCTAAAGAAATTTATGATGAACCTAGCTGGCCAAAAAACCCTTTGTTTTACTTAAGTTGTCCATCTTTAACAGACTCAACAGTTGCTCCCGATGGCCATGAAAACTTAATGTTTCTTATACCTCTTGCTCCTGGTTTAGACGATTCCAATGAAATGAGAGAAAAATATTTTAATATTATTTTAGACAGACTAAAAAAATTAACTGGAAACGATATAAAGGGTAACATTGTATACAAAAAGTCTTATTGTGTTAATGATTTTAAGGAAGATTACAACGCATTTAAAGGAAATGCTTACGGATTGGCTAATACGTTAAGACAAACTGCTATCTTTAAACCGGCTATGAGAAATAATAAAGTCAAAAATCTATATTACACAGGTCAATTAACTGTGCCAGGACCTGGTGTGCCACCATCAATAATTTCTGGTCAGATAGTTGCTCAGGAAATTGATAAACAATTAAAAAAAGCTTCATGATCAATTTATACCATAAAATTTCAAAAGAAACAAGTAAAAATATTACCCAACTTTACAGTACTAGTTTTTCTTTAGGAATAAAGCTTTTAGATAAATCTATTCATGATGCAATTTATTCTATTTATGGATTTGTTCGTATAGCAGATGAAATTGTTGATTCATTTCATGATTATCCAAAATCAGAAATGCTTTCCGAATTTAAAGAAGAAACATATAAATCTATTAAAAGAAGAATTAGCGTAAACCCAGTTCTACATTCTTTTCAAAAGGTTGTTAATCAATATTCAATAGATATTGAATTAGTAGATAAATTTCTTCACAGTATGGAACAAGACTTAGATGATATTCATTATTCAAATGAGGCGTATAAAGATTACATCGTTGGCTCTGCAGAAGTAGTTGGTTTGATGTGTTTAAAAGTATTTGTAAATGGTAATGAAGAATTATATAAAAATCTTGAACCATCTGCAAGAAGTTTAGGTGCAGCTTTTCAAAAAATTAATTTTTTAAGAGATGTTAAAGCCGACTACCAAGAACTAGGTAGAACCTATTTTCCAGGAGTAGATTTAAATAAATTCACACGTGTAGAAAAACTAAAAATTGAGGCAGATATACAAGAAGATTTTAAACATGCTCTAGAAGGCATTGTTAATCTTCCATCTTCTTCTAGACTTGGCGTTTATGTTGCTTATAGATATTATTATTCTCTTTTTAATAAAATTAAAAAAATATCATCTGACAGGCTAATGGAAGAAAGAATTCGCGTTCCTAATACTAGAAAAGTATATATAACTTTTGAGTCTATTTTTCAAAATCGTTTCAATTGGATTTGATTAATATATCGACTACTATAATCACTTTTTTTTTAATGGAAGCTGTAGCATGGCTAACTCACCGTTACATTATGCATGGGTTATTTTGGTACTTCCATAAAGATCATCACACAAGAGATAACAAGGGCTTTTTTGAAAAAAATGATTTTTTCTTTTTAATATTCGCCTTACCAGGTTCAATTTTTATAATGTATGGTCTAGAAATCGGAATTAATTTTATTCATTTTTGGATTGGTCTTGGAATAACTATATATGGAGCTGCCTATTTTTTTGTTCATGACTTATTTATTCATCAAAGAATTAAAATTTTAAAAAACACTAAAAATAAATATTTGCTTGCTATTAGAAGAGGTCATAAGGTCCATCATAAAAGATTGGCAAAAGAAGATGGGGAATGTTTTGGGATGTTATTCGTTCCTTTAAAATACTTTAAGCAATTTAAATAGCTTTATGTAAAAATATTTACACCTAACAATACTTTTATGTTTGTTTTAGTCCCTTTGTTTTTCCTTCTGTAAATATTTAAGATTTATCTTATACTTTTGTGTAAGGTGTATTTCTCTATGTTTACTTTCTGGTGAAATTATGTTAGACTTAATTGAAAATGCGAATTGATGATGAAAAGTCTAAATTTTAAATCTAATCTGTCCATATTTATTATTTGGTTATTTACTATTTCTGGTATGCTGGGTGTCCTGTCTGATTTTCAGGATTGGTTTTTAGGATATACGCCATTATATTTGTTTCTGGCCTTAGTAATTATATTATTATATTTTACTCAGTTTAATGCTGGGGTTATTTTGCTACTCGCTATAACTTTTTTTTTAGGATTTGTAGTTGAGATTTCAGCAACTCGATTTGATTTTTGGGAATTTGATGATCGTGTTGTAACAATTCAAAATTACTTAATTTGGTTTGGGACCGCCTTTATTGCCAATATGGGTTATCAATATTTTAAAGTGGGGTTTAAAAAAATAATTTCAGCCCAAGCAAATGTTTCTATTGTTATTTTTTTTTCAATTTTCTTGTTTTTTTAAAATGACTCAATCATCATACATCATCCTAGGAGCTGGAGCATCAGGTTTATTGCTTGCTTATCGCATGTCACAAGACAGATATTTTGATGACAAATCCATTTTAATTATTGATCAAGTAAAAGATAAAGGAAACGACAAAACTTGGTGTTATTGGGAAGAAGGTGCGGGGGAGTGGGATGAATTGTTAACTAAAAAGTGGTCTAAATTGTTTTTTGGAAGTGAAGATTTCACTAACACACTTGACATTTCACCATATAGTTATAAGATGATTAGAAGCGAAAAGTTTTATCATAAACTTTGGAGAAGTATTGACTTGAAATCCAATATTACTTTTGTTGAAGACAGCGTTAAAACATACTCAGAAGTAGATAATAGAGTAAAAGTTGTTACAAATAAATCAACCTATTTTGGATTGAAACTTTTAAATAGTATTCCAAATAAATCAGTGTACGAAACACAACAAAAATATCCTGTATTACAACAGCATTTTACGGGCTGGTTTATAAAATCAAAAACAAACTGCTTTGATGATTCAATTGCTAGCTTTATGGATTTCAATATTCCTCAGAAAGGCAACACCCGATTCATGTACGTATTACCAATGGATAAAAATAAGGCGCTATTTGAATATACTTTATTTTCAAAAGACTTATTACAACAATCTGAATACGAAGATGCAATTAAGGATTATTTAAAAGAAAAAAAGATTACAGACTTTGAAGTTTTAGAAAAAGAAAATGGAGCTATACCTATGACTTCTTTTAAATTTGAAGAATTAAATTCAAATAGTATACTTAATATCGGAACAGCTGGAGGATGGACTAAAGCAAGTACAGGATACACCTTTTTTAATACTTCAAAAAAGACAAAAGAATTGGTAGCCTTTCTTAAAAAAGAAGACGATTTATCTGCTTTTGCTAAAAGAACTAAATTTTGGTTTTACGATTTACTTCTTCTTGATGTACTTAATAACAACAACGATAAAGGATCTTCATTATTTGCTTCTATTTTTAAAAAAGTAAACGTCAAAACTATTTTAAAGTTTTTGGGTGAGGAATCCAGTACAAGAGAAGACCTAAAAATTATTATATCAGTATCTCCAAAACCTTTCATTCTGGCTATAGTTAAGCGTCTTTTAAGAATTAAATCATAGGAAGAAAGGCCATCTTAATTTTTTTTCATATTAATTGGTTAGATATTTTAGCCTTTTTACGTAGCAATTGCTGATGATTGGGTGTCAAAAAAGTATAAATATTTTAAATAAAAAAAATACTAAAAGTGTTTTTTTAAATATTGTTCAGAAAATTTTTTTATTTCGTCTCTGCATTTTAAAAATGCTTCTTCAATTTCTAATTCTCTTCCAGTAATCTTAGATGGATCTTCAAAGTTATGGTGTGTAAAATGTGTTTTTTTTAAGAAAATTGGACAACTTTCATGAGCATGATCACATACGGTAATCACGTGAGTAATCTCTTTATTGAGATATTCATCAATAGTGTTTGAGGAATGATAACTTATGTCAATACCATCTTTAGACATTATTTCTATTGCATTTTTATTGACTCCTTCAGCTCTAACTCCAGCACTATAAATATTGGCAGATATATTTAATTTTTTTTTAAAGAATTTGAGATATCCTTCTGCAATTTGGCTTCTGCAGCTATTTCCTGTGCATATGACTAGTACGTTAAAAATTCCCATCCTAAAAATTATTTATAATCTAAGTTACTATCTTTAAATTATTATTTAAATATTTCATGAAAATCAATACCCCTTTTAGATTTACCATATTTAGTTCACTTTTTTCTTCATTTTTTTTAATTTCTTCAATTTTTTATATCAATCACTTTATTCTGGAAGTAAAGCTTCATGTCTACATTTACTTGTCATTATTCCTATTATTATTTGCTTTTTCTGGGATTTTAATATACATATTATTAGAAAAATTTATCAATAGAAAAATTCGTCTTTTATTTAGAATGGTTCAGACTTATAAAATGTCTAGCTCAGATTTTAATTTGAAAATGAATGAGGATATTCTTTCTGCAAGTGAAGTGAAAATATTAAAGCTTGCTAAAAAAAATAGCGCTGAGTTAGTAAAGTTAAAGTCTGAAGAAAAGTTTAGAAGAGAGTTTATTGGAAATCTAGCACATGAGTTAAAAACTCCTATTTTCAGTATTCAAGGCTATATTCTAACATTACTTGAAGGTGGTTTGGAGGACCCTTTAGTAAACAAAAAATTTTTAAATAGAGCTTCAAAAGGAGTCGATAGAATGAATAAGATTATCATGGATTTAGATATGATTTCAAGATTTGAATCAGAACGAATTAATATGGATTTTTGTGAAAATAATATTGTTGAAATATGTGAAGAGATTATTGAAAGTTTAGAGCTAAAAGCTAAAGAATATAATACCGTATTGAGGTTAGCTAAAAAATATGATAATCCAATTTTAGTGAATTGCGATAAGGATAAAATTGGTCAGGTTGTTCAAAATTTACTTATTAATGCAATTAAATATTCGGAAAAAAATTCAGAAGTGATTATACGTTTTACAGATGTTGAGTCCAACTTACTTGTAGAAATAGAAGACAATGGTCTAGGAATAAATGAAAGGCATGTTAATCGTCTTTTTGAAAGGTTTTACAGGGTGGATAAGAGTAGGGCTAGAAATGAAGGAGGGACTGGTCTTGGTCTTTCTATTGTAAAACATATTGTTGAAGCTCATGGTCATAACGTTCAAGTGCGAAGCACTGAAGGGGAAGGTTCAACTTTTTTCTTTACCTTAACAAAAATTTAAATTTTATACGATGAAAAATATTTACAAATTAGGATCTTTTTTAATGTTAATTTTATTGGTGTCTAGTTGCTCCAAAAAGGGCTGTACCGACCCAATGAGTTTAGCTTACAATATTGATGCTTCTAAAGATGATGGTAGTTGTACTTATCCAGAAAATTCAAAAAAGACATTGGTATTTAATTCAACCGGGACATGGTGTCAATATTGCGGAGATTGGGGTAAAACTTTTTCTGATGATATTTCCAATGATTTCGGAAATGATGTTCAAATAATTACACTTCATAGTAATGATGATTTTTCTGTAGATATTGGCTATTCTATGCAGTCTCATTTAGATAATATTCATGGTCCAACTGGAGTTCCTCATTTTTATCTTGGCACGGCAGATGTTCCCAACAATTACAGTCAATTAGTAAGTGCTGTTAGTGCAAATCTTCTTCTGACACCAGAAGTGAACATGGATTTAAACTTCACAGTTGCAGATGGTAAAATGAGTATAAATGTCCAATCTGAATTAGCAAATGGATCTAGTGGCGATAATCTTTATTTAGCTACTTATATTTTAGAAGATGGCCAGGTTAAAGACCAAAATATCTTAGGAAATTATGATCCAAATTATATTCATGATAATATTTTAAGAACCGAGGCAAGTGGTAGTGCCTCAGCTTTTGGCTCTGTAATAGAATTTGATGCCAATGGTAGAAATCTAACCTCATATAGCGATGTTGCATTAGCCCCATCTTCTTTATGGAATCATGACAATTTATACGTTGTTTCTGTTATTTGGGAATTTGACGGTTCTGATTATCGACTAGTAAACCTAGAGAAATAAGCTTTATAAGTTTGCCTTTTTAAAAGCTACTTCCAGTAGCTTTTTTTTTGCATTAGAAATTTTCTGAATAGAATTAAAGTCTGCTTTCTTTAGATTTATTTTTCCTTGCTTAAAGAACGAAATCGAATATTCTTCTTTATAATATTTAGCTAAATATTCTTGTTCTGTTTGCCCTGGTGTTGGAATAAACAATACCTTTTTTTGAAGAAAATATAGGTCCATTATACTACTATATCCTGATCTACATATTATGAGTTCAGATCTTGAAATCAATTTTAAAAATTCTTTAGTTTCTAAGTGAGGGAAAATACTAATGTTTTCAATTAATTTTTTTTCTACTGTTGTTTTGCCAACAATTATGGCACACTTATAATTGGTTTCAATAAAACAATTTATAATTTCTTTTTCTATAAGACTTCTGTGAGGTTCTGGACCGGAAATTATTGCAAGATATTTGTATCGAATTTCAGAATCATCATTTTTATAATTTTCAAATCTTGATAATGGCCCTATTTTTAAACTTTCCAATTTATTTATTGATAAATCACCCGATAATTCACTATTCGCATAATCAGGTACCCATGTGTAATCAAATTTCCTGATTAAAATTCTATTAATTACGTTAATTAATTTTCTAATCAACAAGGGCCCCATGATATTTAGTTGGTGTGTAATATAAATATTAGTAGTTCTATTTGTTCTAATTCCAAATCTGTTATCTGAAATAATAATATCTATTTTTTCTTTAATGCTTATACTCTCAATTATTTTTTTTTCTTTTATTATTTTTTTAATAAACTTTGGAACTTGCTTAAGGATTGCTATTCTTTGATTATTATTTCCACTGTAATATGGCTCATATCCTTTAATAATGATATGATTAATATTGGGAAATTCTTTTTGGTAAATTTCTTCAGCAACATGATCTCCACAAGTTATTACTTTGTGACCTCTTTTTAATAATTCTCTTATTATAGGTATAGTTCTCGTTATGTGACCTAAACCCCAATCAAGAGGAGCAATCAATATTTTTTTTGAAATACTCAGCTTCTAATTAGTGAATTATTATCTTGGATAAAAGAGTTAATAGCTTCTAAACCAATTTTTTTAGTGGAGGATGTAATAAAGTTTATGGGGAATGTTTCCCATGTTTTTAAAATATGATTTTTATAATTTAACAAATTTTCTTCAACCTCAATTTTTCTTAATTTATCAGCTTTTGTAAAACAAATAACAAATGGAATTTCTTTTACTGCACAATACTCCATAAATTCTATATCAATTTTTTGAGGTGTTATTCTTAAATCAATAAGTAAAAAAAGTGTTATTAGGTTTTTTCTATTTTCTAAATATTTTAAAGTGAATTTTTGAAATTCTTCTCTAGACTTTTTGGAAACTTTTGCATATCCATAGCCTGGTAAGTCTGCAAAATAAATAGAGTCATTTATTAAAAAATGATTTATTAGCTGAGTTTTACCAGGTTTTCCTGATGTTTTTGCAAGCTTTTTAAAATTTGTTAAAGCATTAATCAAAGTAGATTTTCCAACATTTGATCTGCCAATAAATGCATACTCTGGAAAATTTCCACTAGGACATTTCTTCCAATCTGTATTACTACATAAGAACTTAGCTGTATTTATTTTCATAATTTTTTCAGCTGTTCTAGGTAGGAATTTATATGTCTGTTCTTTTTTTCTGGATAAATATCTTTAATTGATATTAGAATACCTGTCTCTTCTACCTCACCAAAATTATTATTTATAGCTGTTCCAAAACTTCTCATTGTAGATGAAAGGTTCATATATGCTGCTATTAACGGTGGTATCGGTGATTCTAGTTCTTTAAGTTTTTTTAGTAAAACTTTGTATGCAGTTTCATAATCAAGCCCTTCAATTTCTTTAACAAAATAACCAATATCGTGATGATATTTTAAAGGGTATTTTACGTTAATCCAATTCTCTTTATTTGGAAAAAAGTGATTTATAAATCCTAGTATTAAATCTCGACCTTTCTTATTAAAGTCTAAATACATCGTTACTTTTCCAAAGAAATATTCAACTTTTGGGTAGTTAACGACAAGTGCTCCCAGTCCATCCCAAAGATTATCTAGTGAAAAAATACTTTTTCTATTTCCTGAAGATGGTTGGTAGGCTGGTTGTACAAACGACCTTCCAAGTTCAATAGTCTTTGGAAATATTTTATTAGAGAATTCTTTATTAAACTCAAAAAGTTTATTAGTTGCAGTTTTACTATATTTTTTTGATTTTAATATATCAACACCTAGAAGAAAACGATAACCTCCAATAATTTGTTTCTCATCAGGATCCCAAACTAATAATTGTTTATAGTAAGCTTCTTCTCTTTGGTCATATTCATCTAAATCAAATGATTTCCCAGTTCCTCCACCTGCATTTCTAAATGACATCTCTCTAAGTCTTCCAATTTCTAGAGTAGTATTAGGTTGGTTGTGATAATCAACTATGTATATATCATGATTAGAATAATTTGTTTTTCTAATAAAGGTATTTTTATTTAATTCCTTTTCTAATTCATTTACAGCTACGGGGTCAATGATTTTTTTCATTACTTAATGTAATCTTTAAAATCAAAATTAGCATTGTTTTTAATTTGATAGACAAAGTTTTTAATTAATTGAGCCCATTCTAGGTCAGTTTTTGAGTTTGATAATATTTTGGGTTCAATTGGCTCTCCCATTGTGAATTTTATTGTGTTTCCTTTTTGTAAAAACATTTCACTTGGAAGCAAAAACATTTCTAAGTTTATTTTTATCCCAAGCTTTTGTCTCCAATTAGCTGTTCTGTAAAATTTTTTAGAATTGAAACCTTCAATAAAGACAGGGTATATTGCAGTATTATGTTTTTTTGCTTTGGTGACAAAGGTTTTTCTCCATTGTAAGTCTTTAATTATATTATTTTTTTTTCTAGAAACTAATCCTGCTGGAAATATTACGATACACTGATCAGATTGGAAAAGTCTTTCCAATCGTAATATATTTTCTCTAGAATTTAGTCCGTGTTTATTTATTGGAATAAAGTACTCTCTAAAAGGTTCTAATTGTGTCAAAATATCATTGACTAAAAACTTTATGTCTTTTCTGTATTTTCCTAATTCATTAATCATAGCTACTCCATCTAGACCACCTAGTGGATGATTGGCCACTACAATTACTCTTTTTTTTATTGGTAAATTTTTAAATCCTATATTTTCTGAATCTACTTCTAATTCTTTTATTCCTCCTTTTACAAAATCTAAGCTTTGTTTCCCTTTTAATTTTTGTAGTATGATATTGATTTCTTCTTCTCTTATAACAGATTTTAACTTAGTTAATAAAAATCTGGGGATCAACTTATACAAAAAAGGACTTTTTAGTTTAATAGCATGAGAAATATCAATCCTTTTTTCAGTTTCCATTATTTCTTTTAAAATCAAAACAAATATAATAAATAGTCCTTAATTTTTTTGTATAAACTTTTATAGCTCCCACATTTTACCACATTATATATTTAGGTTTAACTGATATATATTCATCAATTATGAAACTTATTATTTTCAAATACGTTAAAAGTTATTCACAATTACATATTTGTGGGAAAATGTGGGTAAATATTTATTAGATTTACACTTAAAACTGAGCTAATTGTCTGGATTTATAGGAGAATATCATTGCAAATTGGATACTAAAGGGAGAATGTTGATCCCTTCGGATGTAAGGAAGCAACTAACTCCCAATGATCAGGAACAATTTGTTATTTCTAGAGGAGTTGATGATTGTCTTTCGATGTACACATCGTCGGAGTGGATGGCAGTCATGAGCAAATTAAGAAAGCTCAACAGGTTTAAGTCTAAGGATAGAAAATTTGCCCGTATGTTTCAAAAAGGCGCTACCAAAATTAATGTAGATAATAATGGTAGACTGTTACTTCCTAAAGGTTTGCTTGGTTGGGCAGGGATCAAAAAAGAGCTAGTCATCGTTGCAAATGTTGATTTGTGGGAAATCTGGGATAGAAAGACCTATGAAAGCATGATGAAAGATGACTGGGATGAATTTGATCAACTGGCTCACGAAGTTATGGGGGAGTCGTCTAATGTTGAATGAGAATTATCACACCCCTGTTTTATTACACGCTTCTGTAAGTGCATTAATTACTGACCCCTCAGGTTTTTATGTTGATGTAACATTCGGTGGAGGTGGCCACTCAAGAGAAATTCTTGCAAAACTATCAAATGGATCTTTAATGGCTTTTGATCAAGATTCTGATGCGATAACTAATAGAATTGATGATAAGCGATTTACTATCGTCAGACAAAATTTTAGAAATATCCAAAATGTATTAGAAGCCAGTTCAGCTAAAAAAACCATTGGAGTTTTGGCTGATTTGGGAGTTTCTTCTTATCAATTTGACAGTCCTAAAAGAGGTTTTTCTTTCAGATTTAACAATAGGCTAGATATGAGGATGAATACCGATTCTAGCTTTGATGCATATGAGCTTATAAATAATTATGATGATTTGCAGTTGCAAAAGGTTTTTAATCAGTTTGGAGATTTCAGAAAAAGTGAATCTAAAAGATTGGCCCTTTCAATCCTAGCTGCAAGAGAAAAAGGTTCAATAGAAACTACTTTTGAGTTAGTCTCAATTATAGAATCATTAGTTCCTGGTAAAATCAGAAATCAATTTTTAGCTAGGGTGTTTCAGTCAATTAGAATTGAGGTAAACCAGGAATTAAATTCTTTGATAGATTTTTTAAACCAATTGCCAAAGGTCCTAAGTGAAAATGGTATAGCATGTATTATTACTTACCATTCATTGGAAGACAGATTGGTTAAGAATTTTTTTAAGTCGGGAAATTGCGATGGATTTTTAGAGAAAGACTTTTTTGGAAATGTAATGAAGCCTTTTAATGTGGTTAATAAAAAACCAATTATACCATCAGATGAAGAAATTAAGAAAAACCCAAGGGCAAGAAGTGCCAAATTAAGAATTGCAAGAAGAAATTAAAATGACAATTTTTAAAGAAATATTTTCTGGTGATCTTTTTAAAAAAGGATTAGTTATTAATAATACTCCTTTTTTAGCTTATATCACATTTCTAATGGTTCTATATATAGCTTATGGATACCATGTAGATAGTATTGTTTTAAAAATCTCTAAGGAAAGTAAAATAAGTGAAAAACTTTATTCTGAAAGACAATCTGCACTAGAGCTTTATGACAAGGAAAGTTTACAAAGTAAAGTTGTAAAAGAAATTGAAAAATGGGGTCTTTATGAGTCTATAGATCCACCATTAGTTATTCATAATAAAAACGCTGATGATGAAGAATAAGGAATCACTTATCAGGTTATACATGGTTTATTTCGTGCTTTTATTTTTAGGAGTTGGAATTATAAGTCAAATTTTTTATTTACAAATTTATAAAGGAGATCAATTAAAATTAGATGCCAATAAGCAAATTTTTGTTTCTAGAAAAGTTATTGCTCCAAGAGGAAATATTTACGCTTCAAACAACCAAAAAACTTCTTTAGCACTTTCCGTTCCTCGATACAAGGTATTTGTTGATTTAATTACTATTAGAGAAAAAGAGTTTAAAGAAAATATCGATGATCTTTCAGATTCTCTTGCTGGGTTATTAGGTCTTAAAACGGCTGAAGAGTGGAAAAATAATTTAGAGCAAGAAAGACTAGATAGCAATAGGTATTTTCATATAGCTAAAGGATTAAGAAATGATCAAATTGAAAGGTTAAAGAAATTTCCAATTTTTAATCTTGGTAAATATAGAGGTGGTTGTATTGTAATAAAATCTAATGAAAGAGTAAATCCATATGGGTTATTAGCTAAAAGAACTGTAGGCTATGTAAGGTTTATAGATTCGTTAGCAGAAAATAGTCGTGGAAAAAAATCAAAATTAGTTGGATTAGAGGGTGCATTTAATGACTACTTAATGGGTCAAAATGGGCAAATGCTTATGGAAAAAATCAGAGGAAACGAATGGAAGCCCTTAGATGATGACCTGTCTATTCAGCCAATTCCTGGAAGTGATATATATACTTCGATAGATGTTAATATTCAAGATGTAGCTGAAAGTGCTTTATTAAATCAATTAAAAGAACAAAATGCTCAAAATGGGTGTGTGGTTTTAATGGAGGTAAAAACAGGTTTTGTTAAAGCAATTGCTAATCTATCATATAATGAGAAAAAGTCCAGCTATGAAGAAAATTTTAATCATGCAGTTGGAACAGCATCTGAACCAGGTTCAACTTTTAAGTTGGCTTCATTGCTTGTTGCTTTAGAACAGGGTAAGGTTAAGATTACAGATTCAGTAGTCATGAATGGTAGATATGAGTTTTATGATAATTACCTAACAGATGGTGGTAAAGTTTATGGAAAAAATACTGTTAAATCCGCTTTCGAAAAATCATCTAACGTTATAAGTAAAATCATTTTTGATAATTACAATAGTTCCCCACAAGAATTCATTGATGGCTTAAAGAAAATTGGTATTCATCAAAAACTTGGGTTAGATATCCTAGGTGAAGGATTGCCCTTAATCAAAGAAGCTTCTGATCCCACATTTACTGGAATAACATTACCGTGGATGTCTATTGGCTATGAACTAAAAATCACTCCGTTACAAACCTTAGCACTTTATAATGCGGTAGCTAATAATGGTGTTTTTTTAAAACCACAATTTGTAAAGTACATTAAAAAGGGAAGTGAAGTACAACAAGAGTATAAGCCAGAAATTTTGAATGCTTCAATTTGCTCTAAGTCCACTCTTCAAGATTTAAAGGAAATATTAGAGGGAGTAGTAGAAAGAGGAACTGCTATAAATATAAAAGCTAGAGGTTTTAAAATTGCAGGTAAAACAGGAACTTCAAAAATTGCACAGGGATCTAAGGGTTATGGAAATCAATATCAAGCTTCATTTTGTGGTTATTTCCCTGCTAAAGACCCAACTTATAGTTGTATTGTCGTAGTTCAGGGACCTACTAAAAATATTTTTGGTTCTGTAGTTTCTGGTACTGTATTTAAGGAAATAGCTGATAAAGTTTATGCTCAAGAATTTCATAAAGAGAGCACCAAATACAATGATTCTAATAATCGATTTCCATATTCAAGAAATGGCAACAAAAATGCTTTTCTAATTGCTTCAAAAGCCATGAATATACCCGTTGATGATTTATCTGATCATTCTACGCAATTAATAGCAACTGTAACTGGAAATAAGTCTATAAAAATAATTCCAAATAAATCTCCTAAAGGTTTAGTTCCTAACGTAATAGGAATGGGTTTAATAGATGCAACCTTTCTTTTAGAGCAATTTGGATTATTTGTTCAGCCATATGGTTCCGGAATTGTAAGAGATCAGTCAATAACACCAGGTAGTGTATTAAATAAAGGTCAAAAGATAATTATACAGTTAGGATGAAATTACTTAAGGATATAATATACGGAATTAGAATTGAAGAGGTTAAAGGTAATACTAATATTGCTGTTGAAAGTATTTCATTTGACTCAAGAGAAATAAACAATTTATCTCTTTTTGTAGCTGTTAATGGAGTTAATCAGAACGGACACCATTTTATTTCAACTGCTGAAGAAAGGGGAGCTTGTGCAATTATTTGCGAGGAGTTACCTAAATTATTAAAAGATAACATTACTTATATAAAAGTTTCTGACAGCTCGGATTCTTTAGGTATTGTTGCTTCTAATTTTTACGATAATCCGTCTGAAAAATTAAAATTAGTTGGAATAACTGGTACCAACGGAAAAACAACTTGTGCTACACTTTTATATGACTTGTACAGGTTAATGGGTTATAAAACTGGACTTATTTCCACAGTTAATATTAAAATCCTTCATAAAACTATTCCGTCTACTCATACTACACCAAATGCCATAAGACTAAATGAGCTATTGAACGAAATGGTTGAAAACGGGTGCTCACATGTTTTTATGGAAGTAAGTTCTCATGCTTTAGATCAGAAAAGAGTAGCTGGAATCTCATTCGACATAGGTGTTTTTACTAATATATCTAGAGATCATATGGACTATCATCCAACTTTAGATCATTATATAGGCTCTAAAAAGAAATTATTTGAATCCCTGAAGAAAGATTCTTTTGCCATCATTAATAAAGATGATTTATACGGAAATGAAATGGGAAGAGATATTAAAGCTAAATCTTCGTATTACAGTATAAACGAAAGCGGAGGTTTTAAGGGGAGAATTATTGAAAATAATATTTCTGGTCTCACTATAGAGATTGATGGTTACGAAATGACTTCTAGATTAATCGGAGAGTTTAATGCTTACAATCTACTAGTAGTTTACAGTGTGGCAAGAACGCTTGGAGAAGATCCTCTTACAATTCTTACAATAGTAAGTAACCTAAAAGCACCCGAAGGAAGGTTTGAGTATGTAATATCCCCCTCAAAAATCACAGCTATTATTGATTATGCTCATACACCAGATGCCCTAGAAAATATTTTAAAAACACTTGTCAGTTTAAAAAATGGTAGCGAAAAAATTATAACTGTATTTGGTTGTGGTGGAGATAGAGACAGAGGAAAGAGACCTTTAATGGGTGACATCTCAACTATTTATAGCGAGCATGTATTTATTACATCAGACAATCCAAGATCTGAAGATCCAAAAGTTATTATTGAAGAAATATGTAAAGGCGTATCTCCTTCAAAACAAAAGAAAGTTACCATTATTCAGGATAGAGGAGAGGCAATCAAAGTAGCATGTGAAACAGCCAATAGTGGAGACATCATTTTAATAGCAGGCAAAGGCCACGAAAAATATCAAATTATAGGATCAGAAAAACTCCATTTTGATGACTTAGAGGAGACCATAGAAATTTTTAAAAAAATACAAGAATAATGCTATATCATTTTTTCAATTTCGTTAGTAATTATATAGATTTTCCTGGTTCGGGATTATTTGATTACATATCATTTAGAGCCGGAATGGCCGTAATAACATCTCTTGTTATCACTTTAATTTTTGGGGGGAAACTTATTGATTATCTACACCAGAAGCAGGTTGGGGAGTCTATAAGAGATCTAGGATTGGAGGGTCAAATGGAAAAAAAAGGAACTCCAACAATGGGAGGTTTAATAATTATAGCAGGAATTATTATACCAACACTCTTATTTGCAAAGTTAAATAATATATATATCCAATTAATGTTAATAGCAACTGTTTGGTTGGGCATTATAGGTTTTATAGATGATTATATCAAAGTATTTAAAAAGAATAAAAAAGGTTTAGCTGGTAAATTTAAAGTAATAGGCCAAATCGGAGTTGGAATTATTGTAGGTGCATCTATGTATTGGAGTGATGGAGTAACTATAAAATCTAAATCTTTTCATTCTAGTGAGATAAATATTAGCAATAATGATATAAATAATAATGACTATTACTGGGAGGAAACTAAGTCACTTAAAACTACTATACCATTTGTAAAAAATAATGAATTAGATTATTCCTGGCTAATCACATGGATAAGTCCAGACTTGAAAAAATATTCTTGGTTAGTATTTATTCCTATTATTGTAATCATAGTTATTTCTGTTTCTAATGGTGCCAATATTACTGACGGATTAGACGGGCTTGCTACAGGAACAAGTGCTATCATAGGAATCACATTAGCTATATTTGCTTACTTATCTGGCAACTTAGTTTTTTCAGATTATTTAAATATTCTTTACATTCCACAATCCTCAGAACTAGTAATTTTTATAAGTTCATTTGTTGGAGCTTGCATAGGTTTTTTATGGTACAACTCCTACCCCGCTAAAGTATTTATGGGTGATACTGGAAGCTTAGCTCTTGGTGGAATAATAGCAGTTTTCGCTATAGCAATTAGAAAAGAGTTGTTAATTCCCATATTCTGTGGAGTTTTTTTAATTGAAAATCTTAGTGTAGTTCTACAAGTATCATATTTCAAATTCACTAAAAAGAAATATGGAGAGGGAAAAAGAATTTTCCTAATGTCTCCAATTCATCATCACTATCAAAAAAAGGGTATTCATGAAGCAAAAATAGTTGCGAGATTTTGGATTTTAGGAATTCTTCTAGCTGTTCTTTCCATAGTAACTCTAAAGTTAAGATGATCAATAATTTACAAAATATAACAATTTTAGGAGCCGGAAAAAGTGGAGTTGGAGCTGCTATTTTAGCTAGTAAACAAAACCTTAATGTTGTTGTTTATAATGACTTTAAAATTTCTAAAGAAAATATAAGTCTATTAAATAATTACAAAGTTAAATGGTATACTGAAGACTATAATAGTAATGATACTTTAGATAATGATTTATTAGTTGTAAGTCCAGGTGTTTTAGACAACCATCCTGTTGTTAAGGATTTTGAAGAAAAATCCAAGCCTGTTGTAAGTGAAATCGAATTTGCTAGTTATTTCTGTACTGCAAAAAAGATATGTATAACTGGAACCAATGGTAAAACTACCACTACATTAATGGTTACACATATTCTTAAAAAAGCTGGTTTTAAAGTGAAAGCGGTTGGTAATATTGGAGAAAGTTATTCTTTATCAGTTGCCTTAGAACAATTAGATTATTACGTTATTGAACTAAGTAGTTTTCAACTTGACAGAATGTATGAGTTTAAAGCTGACATTTCTATAATTCTAAATATTTCACCCGATCATTTAGATAGATACAACCAAGATTTCACAAAATATTCTAGAAGTAAATTTAGAATTACTCAAAATATGCTAAATGGCGACCATTTAGTTTATAACCACGATGACCGTGTAATATCATCATGGGTTTCATCTCAATTAAAAAAATTATACCAATCTCATCCTATTTCTATAAACGAGGAATTAGTAAATGGATCTTGGTTAGAAAAAGAACAAATACAAATAAATACAAACAATATAAAAACAACAATTATGTCAATACATCAATTGGCCCAACAGGGCAAACACAATTTATTTAATTCCATGGCGGCTGGTGTTGCGGCAAGGGTTTTAGATATTAGGAAAGAAATAATCAGAGAAAGCTTATCAGATTTCAAAAACATTGAACACCGTTTGGAGGAGGTAACAAAAATTCATGGAATTAATTTTATTAATGATTCCAAAGCCACCAATGTCAATTCTACTTGGTATGCTCTAGAAAGTATGCAACAACCAACAATTTGGATTGTAGGTGGAGTAGATAAGGGAAACGATTATTCAATTCTTGAAGGCTTGGTTAAACAAAAAGTACTTGGAATTGTATGTCTTGGAAAAGATAATTCAAAAATTAAAGATGCTTTTGGTTCTATAGTTGAATCATTTTTTGAGGCAAGTTCTGCAAATCAAGCAGTTCAAATTAGTTATAGAATTGCAAAAAAAGGATATAACGTTTTGCTTTCTCCAGCATGTGCTAGTTTTGATTTATTCAAAAGTTACGAGGATAGAGGACATCAGTTTAAAAGTGCTGTTAGATCTCTTTAATGTTAGAATATGAAAATTGAGCATAAAATTTCTGTAAAGAAAAAGCTATTTACAAAAAGGGAACAATCTTTAAATACTTTTTCTTCCATCGACCATAGACTAGAATTTTTTTCAAATTCAAATGGTAAAATATGGATTAATGATTCAAAATCTACCGACATTGGTGCAACAGCATTTTCATTAGAAAATGTAAAAGGTCCTATCGTTTGGATTGTTGGTGAAACACAGCTAGAAAGAGACTTAGATATTATTTATGAATTAGTACTTCTAAAGGTAAATGAGATAATTTATTATGGATCTCATGAAACTAAATTGAAGTATAAATTTGGATCAAAAGTTAAGTATTCTCAATTATCAGACATAGAAAGTGCTGTTAAAATGGCTTCAAATAATCAGTCTGAAAATATTTCTATTCTTTTTTCTCCGGCCTGTTCTAGTTTTCCAACTCATGATAATTATAAAGTTAGAGGTGAATATTTTAAAAACTTAATATAGAAAATTTCAGTATGCAATATTTTGTACAAAAATATCTAAAGGGAGATAAGGTCATTTGGACCATTATTATTTTACTCTCTTTATACTCAATAGTAATGGCTTACAGCTCCAGCTCTAACCTTGCTTTTAGAATAGCAGGAGGTAATGTCGCTCCCTATATGATTAAGCATACTTTAATTATAATAATAGGAATCATTCTAATAATTTATCTACAATTTTTTCCCTACAAGTATTTTTCAAGACTATCCCAAATAGGAATTTTTGTTTCTATTGTATTGTTGTTTGTCACGCTCTTATTTGGTGTTAGTAAAGGAAATGCTTCACGTTGGATTATGGGCTTTCAACCATCTGATTTTGCCAAATTAGTTTTGATTCTCTATGTTTCTAGAGTATTGGCTAATAAAAAAGACGAAATCAAAGACTTTAAAAAAGGACTTTTGCCTATTCTTTGGCCAGTAATAATTATTTGTGGATTAATTTTACCAGCAGATTTTTCCACTGCTTCCATTCTTTTAATCGTATGCTTTACCATGATGTTTGTTGGTGGAGCTAAAATTAAACATCTATCCTCTATTATTGGAGCTGCCTTTATTGGCTTTTTATTTTTGATTTTAATTAATATGGCATTTCCAGGATTCTTACCACGAGTTGATACATGGGAAAAAAGAATGATGAGCTATGGAAGTGGCAATAAAAAAGAAAATTATCAAGCAGAAATGGCGAAAAGAGCAGTTGCAAATGGTTTTTTGTTTGGAAAAGGTCCAGGAAAAGGCCATGTTAAAAATGATTTATATTCTGCCCAGTCAGATTTTATATATGCTTCTTCAATTGAAGAGTTTGGTTCTATTGTTGGAGGGGTAGGACTATTATTTTTATATATGATTCTTTTCTTTAGAGCTATAAGAATTATGAATAAAGTCGAAAGTAAATTTGCTTCGCATTTAGTTTTTGGATTAAGTTTTATGCTCATTTTCCAATCTTTTATAAATATGGGTGTAGGTGTTAATCTTCTGCCTGTTACCGGACAACCTCTACCATTAATAAGTATGGGTGGAACATCCATATTATTTACTTGTGTTTCTCTTGGCATTATTCTCAATGTAAGTTCAACAGTTTATAATGAATCTGTAGATGTCTAAGTTTAAAGTTATTATAAGCGGTGGGGGAACAGGTGGACATATTTATCCTGCTATTGCTATTGCGAAGCAAATTTTATCTGAAAAAAGTAATGCTGAAATACTATTTGTTGGTGCCAATGGTAGAATGGAGATGGAGAAAATTCCGGAAGAAGGTTTTAATATTGTTGGTCTAGATGTTGTTGGTATTCAAAGATCATTAACAATACAATCAGTTCTTAAAAATTTTAAATTTCCTTTTTTATTATTAAAAAGTTTAAATAATGCTAAAAAAGTTTTAGTCAATTTTAACCCCAATGTGGTTGTAGGTGTTGGTGGATACGCAAGTGGACCTACTTTGAGAATGGCTAATAATTTAGGAATACCTACACTAATACAGGAACAAAACTCCTTTGCAGGCTTAACCAATAAGTGGCTTAGTAAAAAGGCTTTAAAAATTTGTGTTGCCTATGATAATATGGACCGTTTTTTTGATTCTCGTAAAATTGTTTTAACAGGAAATCCTGTGAGAAAAGATATTGAGAATTTATCTACTAAGCTTAATGATGCAAAAAAGTATTTTGATTTAAAAGGAAACCAAAAAGTGATTCTTATTTTGGGTGGGAGTCTTGGAGCAAAATCAATAAATGAGGGTGTTATGAAATCTGCCCATTTACTTTCTAACAAACCAATTAAGTTAATATGGCAAGTAGGTAAAAGATATATTAATAATATGGAAAATTGGTTAAGAAATAATCAATATAAAAATATTCAAATTATGCCATTTATTAAAAGAATGGATTTAGCTTATTGTATTTCAGATTTGATTATTTCAAGAGCTGGTGCCTTATCAATTAGTGAGTTAACATTAGCTGGGAAACCGAGTATTTTAGTGCCTTCTCCTAACGTTTCAGAAGATCATCAAACTAAAAATGCTATGTCCTTAGTTGATAAATCTGCAGCCATTTTAATTAAAGATCAACAGACAGATCAACTTATTTCAAAAGCCATGATTTTGTTAGAGGACGAAAAATTACTCCTTTCAATTTCGGAAAATGCCAAGTTACTTGGCAAGCCAAATGCAACCAGAGATATTGTCAAAGAAATATTTAAATTAAATCACTGATGCAGGATAAAGAACTAAAAAAGGTACATTTTATTGGTGTTGGTGGCATAGGTATGAGTGCATTAGCTCACTATTTTATTTCTAAAAATATAGATGTTAGTGGTTATGATAAAGTGAAGTCAGAAATCACTGAAAATCTAGAAATTAATGGGGTCCAAATCTTTTATGAAGATGATTTGATTTATTTGGATGATATTAAAAACATTGATCTTGTAGTTTACACACCTGCAATTGAAGGAGATAATATTCAATTAAAATATTTTAATAATAATAATATTCCTTTATTAAAACGCTCAGATGTTCTTGGTGATATATCTCGAATTTTTAAAACCATTGCCGTTGCTGGAACTCATGGTAAAACAACTACAAGTTCTATTGTGGCTCACATTTTAAGAACTAGTAATCAAGATGGGGTTTGTTTTATTGGCGGAATCACATCAAATTACAATACAAATTTTTTATTGGGTAAAGGAAACTTATCTGTAATGGAGGCTGATGAATACGATAGGTCTTTTTTAAAATTAAGTCCTGACACAATTGTTTTAACTTCAATGGAAGCCGACCATTTGGATATTTATCACGACAAAGAAACTCTTCAAAATAGCTATTTTGAGTTCACAGAATTATTAGAAAATAAAAGTAAGTTAATTGTAGAAGAAGGGCTCAATAATTTTTTCAAAAACAATTTAACTTATGGTTTTGGTTCAGAAAGTAATTTACAAATTATAAATATTGAAGTGATTGATAGTAGTTATCAATTTGATATTAAATATCTTGATAAAATTCATAAGAATTTTTCATTTAAGATGCCAGGTAAATATAATTTATTGAATGCTGGAGGGGCTATTCTTTCATGTCTTGTGAATAAGATAAGTGTTGCAAATATTAAATCAGCACTAAGTTCTTACAAAGGGGTTAAAAGAAGATTTGACATTCATTTAGAGAACCAAAGCTATGTATATATTGATGATTATGCTCATCATCCAAGTGAAATTGACTCTCTGTTAAATGCAGTTAAGGAGTTTTATCCGGATAAAAAAATAATCGGAGTTTTTCAACCTCATTTATTTTCTAGAACAAAAGATTTTTTAAAAGGTTTTGCAAAGAGTTTATCTGTTTTAGACGAGCTTTTTCTTTTACCAATTTATCCAGCAAGAGAAAATCCTATTAAGGGAATTAATTCATCTTTATTATTGAGTAAAATCTCTCTAAAAGAAAAAAAAATAATATTTTCTGAATCTGAACTATTTCCTCATTTAGATAACCAAACTAATTTTGTATTAGTTACTATCGGCGCTGGAAATATAGATGAATTTATTCCTAAAATAACTAATTATATGACTAACAGATGATTAAAAAGATATCAATCATATTTTTTTGGGCAACTTTATTTGTGCTTTGGATTGTATTATCTTTTTTGGTATCTAACCGATACAATGAATTAATAGTGAAGAATATTGACATTAATTTCGTTGATGATAATCATCTTGATTTTATTACTAAATCAGAAATCAGCTCAATCCTATCATCTTTAGGAATTGTAAGTGATGTAACATTGAATAAGGATATAGGATTATCTTATATAGAAAATAAATTAATTAACCATTCAGCAGTAAGTAAAGCAGAAGTTTATTTTAATAACAATGGTAATTTAGAAGTTAGTGTAAAAAAGCGAACACCAATTGCAAGGTTTATTAGCCCGGAATATGAAAGGAATTTTTACATAGATGATAAAGGTTATTTAATGCCCATCTGCAGTACTTATGTAAGTAGAGTTCCTATTTTTTCAGGTAATATAAATTTCCCAGATAAGTTGAATTTATATAGTTTAGACTCCCTTCATAAAGATGTACGCTTTCAAGAAATTTATAAAATGAGTAAAATAATTAACAATGACTCGTTCTTAAAATCTCAGATTGTCCAAATTCAGATCAATAATAATGGCTACTTTGAATTTATTCCAAGAATAGGTAATCAAAGAATACTATTTGGATTAGCAGAAAATATGGAAAATAAATTTAAAAAAATTAAACTTTTTTATTCCAACGGCCCTCAAGTTAAAGAATTAAATAAGTACGATACGCTCAGCGTTATATATGATAATCAAATAATTTGTTCAAAAATAAATTAATATGGATGCACCAGAAATAGTTGTAGGATTAGATATTGGAACTACTAAAATTGCTTGCTTGGTTGGCAGGAAAACTGATCATGATAAAATTGAAATTTTAGGAATTGGAAAAGCTACAAGTTTAGGAGTTACTAGAGGAGTAGTTTCAAATATTGAAAAGACAGTTCAGTCTATCAGAGCTGCAGTAGAGGAAGCTGAGTCTAAATCTGGAATAGAAATTAATGTGGTAAATGTTGGAATTGCAGGGCAACATATCAAAAGTCTTCAACACAGGGGAATGATTACAAGAGATTCAATTGAAGAGGAAATATCTCAAAAAGATGTAGACGAATTAATTGATGATATGTATAAATTGGTGATGATGCCTGGAGAAGAAATTATTCATGTACTTCCTCAAGAATATATAGTAGATAGACAGCCAGGTATTAAAGATCCTATTGGTATGTCAGGTGTTCAGTTAGAGGCGAATTTTCATATTATCACAGGTCAGATGGCTGCAGCAAGAAATATTTTTAAGTGTGTTCATAAAGCAGGTCTTGAAGTTTCAGAACTTATATTAGAACCACTTGCATCATCATCAGCTGTAATAAGTGAGGAAGAAAAAGAAGCAGGGGTTGCCCTTGTCGATATTGGTGGTGGAACTACGGATATTGCCATATTTCATGATGGTATAATCAGACATACTGCTGTTATTCCTTTTGGTGGAAATGTAATCACTGAAGATATTAAAGAAGGCTGCACAATAATGCATAGACAAGCAGAACTATTAAAGACTAAGTTTGGTTCAGCAGTAACTCAAACAAGTCAAGAAAATGAAGTAGTTTGTATTCCCGGTTTAAGAGGCAGAGACCCAAAAGAAATTTCGGTGACGAATTTAGCTAATATTATAAATGCCAGAATGTCTGAAATTTTAGAGCATATTTATTATGAAATAAAAAATTCGGGATATGAGAAAAAATTAATTGGAGGTATAGTTGTAACAGGAGGTGGTTCCCAATTAAAACATATGAACCAGTTAATAGAATTCACTACAGGTATGGATTCAAGAGTTGGGTATCCTAATGAACACTTAAGTTCTAGTGCTAATATTAATGTAACATCACCACTTTTTGCAACGGGAGTGGGATTAGTAGCAAAAGGATTTGAACAATTTGAATTATTAAAGACAAGAAATGAAAAAATTAGTACAAGAATGCATTCTCAAAAAAATAAAGGCAGTTTTTTTGAAAAGCTAAAAACATTTTTTGACGAAAAAGTAGATTAACAATAAAATAAAAAATCATGATGAAATTTGATTTACCAAAAGAACAATCTTCCATTATTAAAGTAATTGGTGTTGGAGGAGGTGGTAGTAATGCTGTAAACCATATGTACCGACAAGGTATTAAAGGTGTAGACTTTGTTGTATGTAACACTGATCACCAAGCCCTAGATACTAGTCCAGTACCTACTAAAATCCCATTGGGTCAGAGTTTAACAGAAGGCAGAGGTGCAGGATCAATTCCTGATGTAGGAAAAAATGCAGCTATAGAGAATTTAGAAGAGGTTAATGAAATTTTAGCTAAGAATACTAAAATGATTTTTGTAACTGCTGGTATGGGAGGCGGAACTGGTACTGGTGCTGCTCCGGTTATTGCACAAGCCGCAAGAGATATGGGTATTCTTACTGTAGGAATTGTTACAGTTCCTTTCACTTTTGAGGGAAGAAAAAGAAGAACTCAGGCTGAAGAAGGCATTGAAAAAATGAGAGAAGCTGTAGATACTTTATTGGTTATCAATAATGATAAACTCAGAGAAATGTTTGGAAATCTTAGTCTTGTTAATGCTTTCGAAAATGCCGATGATGTGTTAGCTATTGCTGCCAAAGGTATTGCTGAAGTTATATCTGTTACTGGGCAAATTAATGTAGATTTTAACGATGTAAATACAGTAATGAAAGATAGTGGAGTTGCGATAATGGGTTCTGCTGAAGCTGAGGGTGAAAATAGAGCAACTAAGTGTGTAGAAAGTGCTTTAAACTCACCTTTACTTAACGATAATAATATTGACGGTGCCAAATATGTGCTTCTAAATATTACTTATGGGTCACAGGCAGTTTTAATGGATGAAATTTCGGATATAACAGACTACATTCAAGAAGAAGCAGGAAGTACAGCTGATGTTATTTGGGGGCATGGTTATGATGAATCTCTTGGGGATAAACTTTGTGTGACAATAATAGCAACGGGGTTTAATACTTTACCTCACACTGGTCTCTCCATGAAAGCTCCTAAGAAAAATAAATTGCAATTAGAAGATGATGATTCTTTAACTAATTTAAATGAGTCAGAATCTTCTTTATCAAATGAGCTTATAAAAGCCGAAGAAATCGAGAACAGTCCTGAACAAATTCTAGAAAATGAGCCCAAAAAATTCGTTCTTAATGAAGAGGATATAGAAGATGATAATTATCATACAACTCAGGCTGTAGAAACAACAAATACTAATCAACCACAATTAGAAGATGACGGGAAAGTTAGATTTTTGTTAGAAGACGACGAAAATTCAGAAACAGAAACAGAGGAAACCACTGTGGATAGTAATGAAAGTTTTGAACCAAGTCCTTCAGAAGAACTAAAAGAAGAAAATTTGGTAAATGAGTATAGATCTACTGAGTCAAGAGAAGTTTCTGATGAAAGGTTAGAACGTATACGAAAAGCAACTGAAAAATTACGTTCTCCATTAGGATTAAATGAAATGGAAAGCGAACCTGCATATAAACGTAGAAATATTGATCTTAAAGACGTTAAATATTCAGATGAACCTACTGCATCAAAATATACATTATGGGAAAATATGAACGATGATGGAGAGAAAGAGACAGGGCTAAGTGATAATAATAGTTTTTTACATGATAATGTAGATTAGTATGGGCAACAGTATTGTAAATCAAATTCCAATCGATTTAAAAAATGCCATGCTGGCTAAAGATAAAGTCAAATTAGCTGCTTTAAGAGCAATCAAATCGGCTTTTTTATTGGAAAGTACTAAAGACGGCAGTAAAGATGAAATTACAGACCAGGTGGCTCAACAAATCATCTCCAAATTACATAAGCAAAGAATGGATGCTTATAAAATTTATGTGGATCAGAATAGAAAAGATTTAGCCGATGATGAAATTCAGCAAGCAGAAATTTTAGAAAAATATCTTCCCAAACAATTATCAGAAACTGAAATTAAAAAAGAGTTAGAATCAATTATTAGTTCAGTTGGAGCATCTTCAATAGCAGATATTGGAAAAGTAATGGGTTTGGCAATGTCCACATTAAAAGGGAAAGCAGATGGATCTTTAATTTCTAAATTAGTTAAAGATATTTTAAGCTAAAATGAACTTTTTAGATCCTAAAATTGAGGAATATGCATTGAAATATTGTGAACCTGAGTCTGATTTGCTGAATGAACTTGATAGACAAACCCATTTAAATATTATGCAGCCCAGAATGCTTTCTGGTCATCTTCAAGGGAGGATTCTCAGCTCTTATTCAAAAGCTATCAAGCCGAATAATATTTTAGAAATTGGGACTTACACTGGATATAGTGCACTATGTCTTGCTGAAGGTCTAACAAATAATGGAATGCTTTATACTATTGATATCAATGAAGAATTAGCTTCTTTTACTCAAAATTTTATTGATAAATCTGCATATAAACATCAAATAAAATACCATATTGGAAATGCTTTAGATATTATCCCAAGTATTAGTTTAAAATGGGATTTGGTTTTTATTGATGCTGATAAGGAAAACTATTCTAATTATTTTGATTTGGTTGTTGAAAATGTTAAAACTGGTGGATGGATAATAGCGGATAATGTTTTGTGGAGTGGGAAAGTATTAGAACCTACAGATAAAAATGATTTAGAAACACAATCACTAAAGAATTTTAATGACAAAGTTAAATCTGATTCTAGAGTTTCTAATCTGTTAATACCTGTTAGAGATGGCATGATGATTATGATTAAGAAATAACATAAAACATAATTCATAATTAAATTTTATTACTTTTGGCATCATAATTTAATAAAAATCTCTATGAAAACCCTTGCCAAAATAATACTCTCATTCTTTTTATTTATTAACGTTCTATTTATTCATGCTGATGAGGGGATGTGGTTTCTGATGTTTATTGACAGATTAAATCAGAGAGATATGGAAAAAATGGGATTGCAGCTAACATCGGAGGAGATTTACAGCATAAATAATTCTAGTCTTAAAGATGCTATTGTTCAGTTTAATGGTGGTTGTACTGCCGAATTAATTTCAGATCAAGGTCTAGTTTTAACAAATCATCACTGCGGATATAGCGCTATTGCAGAACTATCAACAACTGAAAATGATTATTTAACTAACGGATATTGGGCTAAAACTAAGAATGATGAAATGAAGCCCAACTCTCTTTACGTTCGTTTCTTTGTTCGAATGGATGACGTTTCAGAGCGTATTTTAGGAAAAGTTTCAAATGATATGACAGAATCTGAGAGAAAAGAGGTTATTAAAGCAGAAACAAAAAAAATTCAAGAAGAAAATAGTGAAAATGGCAAATATGTTGTAAGTGTTCGTCCATTTTTTCAAGGAAATGAATACTATTATTTTGTTTACCAAGACTATAAAGATGTTAGACTTGTAGGAACACCACCTGCTAGTGTGGGTAAATTTGGAGGAGACACAGATAATTGGGAATGGCCTAGACATACAGGTGACTTTTCTATGTTTAGAATTTATGCTGATGAAGACGGAAATCCAGCTAATTATTCCAAAGATAATATACCATTAAAGCCTAAACATCATCTTCCGGTAAACATTAAGGGAATTGAAGAAGACGATTTTGCTATGATTTTAGGATATCCTGGAAGAACAAATAGATGGCTTCCTGCAGGAGGAATCAATCAAAATATCAAGTTTGCTTATCCAGCATGGGTAGAAGCATCTAAAGAAGCAATGGATGTGTTAAAAAAATATATTGATAAAGATGATGCAGTTAGATTGAATTATGCATCAAAATACGCACAAATCGCTAATTATTGGAAAAATCGACAAGGTATGATTGATGCACTTACGAAGTTTAAAACAGTCAATACCAAGACAAAAAATGAAGCAAAATTTAATCGTTGGGCTAAGAAAAATAAAGAATATTCAAATGTTATCTCGGATATAAATACTTACTATAACTTAACAAATGACAAATCAAGACATGATAATTATTTGAGACTTATTTTTAGGGGTTCAAAATTTGCGACAACTTCTAGAGGTTTTGGTGCTCAACTTTCTAATTATGCCACTGCTGATGTAGAACAACGTAATACAATGAAAGATAAATTATCTGATAGAATCAAAGGGTTCTACGCTTCCACACACATAGAGTTGGAAAGGGAAATGTTGCATGAAATGATTCAACTTTATATTGAAAAAGCCAATTACAATTTACCTGAATCTCTTCAAACAGAAAATCTTGATACTTACTTGAATGCAGTTTTTGATCTTAGTATATTAACCAACGAAACACGAATGTTATCATTTCTTGAACTTCCAAGTAGTGAACTTATTGAAAACGATCCGTTAATGAAATTATCAGTTGAACTTTTTAGTCATTATTTTAAAAAATCTGATGAAGTGAGTAGTGCTAAAATGGCATTTGATAAGGCCTATCGTATGCTAGTTGAAGGAATGAGAAAATCTAAACTTAGTCCAGTTTCTTATCCTGATGCTAACTCAACTTTAAGGTTGACTTACGGTAAAGTTAGTGCCCTTCCTAATGACTCAAGAAACGACGCTAAAGAAAATTACTACACAACACTTAAGGGTACCGTTAAAAAATATATACCTAATGATAAAGAGTTTGATTTGCCAAAAGAAATTATTGATCTTTATGAAAAGAAAGATTTTGGCCCTTACGCAGATAAAGCAGGCCATATGCCAGTAAACTTTCTAACAAATAATGATATTACAGGTGGTAATTCGGGTTCTCCAGTCCTTAATGGTAAAGGCGAACTTATTGGTCTAGCTTTTGATGGAAATATTGAGGCTATGGCTGGAGATGTTATTTTTGACAAAAAACTTCAGAAAACTATAAATGTAGACATAAGATATGTGTTATGGTTAATTGATAAGTACTCCGGTGCTAAACATATTGTTGATGAAATGACTGTAATTAAATAAATTAAATTGTATTAATACATTTAATTCAACTTTGAAATTCTTTAACAATTTTATTTCTAGCATTTTCTGTTGGACTTGCTGTTAATTTAGCAATTGACTCAAATATCTTTGCACTTAAATCTAAACCGGAAGAATTATCTTCTAATTCATTAATAGCCATATTAATTATTTGAATTGTTTCTTGCTTCGCGTTCAGTAAAATTTTCCAAGAATTTGGTTGAATGTATATTTGTTGCGACATGTTGTGAGTATATTCATCTCTAATAATCTTTAATAATTCTCTGTGAAGTGATGTAGCATTCATTCCGCTTTTATGTGCTCTAATCATCATATTACTTGGATCAATTCTTTCTAAGAATAATATAATTCTTTCATAAGCTTGAATTTTTAAAGGAAAATAGGTCTTATTTTTTTCAAAATCATTTCTTAGGTCATTTTCTGCGGTACTTTTATTATGAAAATGTTGAAGCATTAAATAGGTGATAAATAACATTCCAGCGAGTGGTATACTTAATATTAAGATTTCTTTCATACTTATTATACGTTTAAAAACAACTTTTAGTTTCAAAAGTGAATAACCTGTTTATTTCTTTTTTTTCAATTTATTTTCAAAATCTTTAAATCTTTAATTTTGACTTTAATAAAGTTAAATAAATGGATAATACTTCAGAAAGAGTTAATAGGCTCTCAGAATCAGCTACTATTGCAATGGCTCGAAAAGCACGCGAGTTAAAGTTGCAAGGTCAAGATATTATCAGCTTAAGTTTAGGTGAGCCTGACTTTAATACACCTGATTTTATAAAAGAAGCAGCTAAAAATGGGATAGATCAAAACTATTCCAAATATATGCCTGTAAACGGATATCAAGATTTAAGAGAAACCATTTCACGAAAATTTAAAAGAGATAATGATATTCATTATACTGCTGATCAAATTGTAGTATCTACTGGTGCTAAACAATCTATTGCAAACGTTGTTTTAAGTTGTGTTAATCCAGGAGATGAGGTTATTGTTCCAGCTCCATATTGGGTGAGCTATGAGCAAATAATTCAAATGGCTGAAGGAATTCCAGTTTTTATTGAAACTTCAATAGAAAATGATTTTAAAATTAATCCTTCTCAACTTCAAAATGCTATAACAACAAAAACTAAAATGATGATTTACAGTTCCCCTTGTAATCCATCTGGAAGTGTGTATTCTAAAGAGGAGCTCAGATCTTTAGCAGACATATTGGTTAACTATCCTGAAATTACAGTAGTTAGTGATGAAATTTATGAATATATTAATTTTACAGGCAATTATTTCTCTATGGGAGCCTTTAAAGATATGTACAACCAAGTTGTTACTGTAAATGGAGTTTCTAAGTCTTTTGCTATGACTGGCTGGAGATTAGGTTATATAGGAGCTCCAGAGTGGCTTGCTAAAGCTTGTACAAAAATACAAGGTCAATTTACTTCTGGCACATCAGGAATATCTCAAAGAGCTGCTATTGCTGCCATTTCTTCTAGCCCAAGTGTTGTTGATGAAATGAAATCAGCTTTTCTAGAGAGAAGAAACTTTGTTTTAGAGGAACTTAACAAAATAGATGGTATCAAGATTAATAAGCCACAAGGTGCATTTTATGTTTTCCCTGATATAAGTAATTTTTTTAATAAATCTTTTAATGAATTTACCATTAAGAATGCAGATGATTTAACTATGTATTTATTAGAGACTGCTAAAGTTGCTTTAGTTACAGGTAATGCTTTTGGTTCTCCAAATTGTGTTAGAATTTCTTACGCATCTTCAATAGAAAGTCTTAAAATAGCAATGATAAGAATAGGGGAGTCACTAAAAAAATTAAGCTAATTATATTTCTGAATTTATTGCCCTTACGGGACTTATCTTAGCACTTATAAAAGATGGAAGTGTCATAGCTAAGAAGCAAAACAAGAATGCAATTAAATTAATGACTAAAATATTTAATATTGGATAGTCCATAGGAACTGTATCAAGGTAGTAATTTTCTTGAGGAAGTTTTAAAAATCCTAACTGATTTTGAGTAGTAATAATAATTCCGGCTAAAATATTACCAAATAAAAAACCTACTGCTAAAAGTAACCCTCCATGAGCAATAAATATTTTTCGTAATGAATTATTTCTAATTCCTAAAGCTTTTAGAATTCCAATCATTTTAGTTTTCTCCACAATCAAAACTAATAAGGCACATGACATGTTTATAACAGCAACAGCAATCATTAAAATAAGAATGATGTATACGTTTTGATATATTAAGTTAAGCCAAGAAAATATTTCTTGATGTTGTTCGTCAATTGTAGTAATTTTAAACTCTGGTCCAAAATCTGCTTTTAGATTTTGTTGTATTAAATTTCTTTTCTCAAAATCAGACAAATAAATTTCTAACCCCCCAGATAAAAACTTATTACTTCCTTTAATATTTTCATAAGAAATATTTTTTTGTTTTGAAGAATACTTAATAATTAACGTATCAGGAATATTTATAAGATTTTGGTTTTTAAGTTTACTAAGTTCAAAACCTATTAGCTTTATAGTACAATCTTTTTTTGCAGAAAATATAAACTCATTATTTGATACTTTAATATTATTTCCCCAGTCATATAACAACGATCCATCTTTCGACTTATTAGTTACTTTAACTGTAAGTTTAGAAGAGTCAATATTAAATTGATGTTTTGTTTTAAGGGTTAATCCCCAGTTATTAATTTTTTTTAAATATTGAAGATCTATAAACCCAAATTTAGAATCTACTTTTTCAAGTCCAGTTTCAAATATCCCTCCCAAAATTAGATTCCTTTGCCTTGGTTTCCCATTAGAAATAAAAAATGTTGTAAGCGGATCATGTAATTTTACTTTTAATTTTTGACATGTCTTTTTAGATAAAACAATGGTGTCATTAGCTTTGTTATTAAAGTGAGGTAGTTGGCCGTCTATTAGATAATCTTTTAAAAATTTATTTTCTTTAAAACTTTCAAGACCTTTAAAAAGTATTCCCTCAACTTCATTTTGAGAAGATTTATTTTTAAGCTGAATAATAGCAGATTTATAAGCGTATTTTTCAATACTTATAAAATTTTTATCTTTATAAATAGTTTTATTAAGTAAATTTATTGGGCTAGTTTCTTTATTATTACTTTGGAACATTGACTCGATTTGAATATGACTCCCAAAGCTTAAAAGTTTATTTTTTATCTGATTTTGAAAGCCAGTTGCTATACTAACTGTTAGTATAATTACGCAAACACCAAGAACAACACCAAGAATAGAAATAAGTACTATAGGTCTAGAAAAATTTTTAGAATGCTTTTCATTTTTCAGCATTCTTTTAGCTACATATAATTCAAAGTTCAAAATTTCGTTAATTTGTAATAATGTATATTAAATACAAACATCAACATTTTAAAGAATATTTTAGATTAAGTAAGTATTTTTTATTTCTTTTTCTGACCTATTCAACTTTTTTAGTCTCTCAAAACAACGTAATTGTTGGGGCTGAAAGATTGGATTTATATTTAAAAAATTTACTTGGCAAAAGAGTTGGCTTAGTAGCTAATCAAACTTCAAAAGTAAAAAAGGAACATTTAGTTGATGTTTTGCTTAATGAAGGAGTTAATGTTGTAAAAGTTTTTTCACCTGAACATGGCTTTAGGGGCAAATCAGATGCTGGAGAGAAGGTTAAGGATGAAATTGATCTTCAAACTGGATTACCAATTTATTCATTATATGGTAAAAGTAAGAGGAAACCCTCTAAAGAAATACTTAAAGATATTGATATAATTGTTTTTGACTTACAAGATGTTGGTGCTAGGTTTTATACTTACATAAGCAGTTTACATTACGTGATGGAGGCTTGCGCTGAAAATAATGTTCAACTAATAGTTTTAGACAGGCCTAACCCAAACGGTTTTTATGTTGATGGACCTATCTTAGATTTAAAATTCAGGTCTTTTGTTGGTATGCACCCAGTTCCAGTTGTTCATGGGATGACAATAGGTGAATATGCACAAATGATAAATGGTGAAAAGTGGTTAAATGATATGATTCAATGTTCTTTGGAGATTATACCCTGCTTAAATTATAATCATAATACGAGATATGTTTTACCTATACCTCCTTCACCAAATTTGCCAAATATGAGAAGCATATACCTCTACCCGTCTTTATGTTTTTTTGAAGGAACTAATATAAGTATTGGAAGAGGAACCAATTTCCCCTTTCAAGTTTTTGGAGCTCCTTATTTTATCAAAAAAGTATTTAGTTTTACACCTAAGTCAACATATGGTGCAAAAAACCCTAAATATAAGTCTGTTACTTGTTATGGTAAAGATTTAAGAACCATAAGTATAGACTCATTAAAAAATACTCAAAAACTTAACTTAGACTGGCTGGTAAATAGTTATAAAATTTCTAAAGAATCCGAAGTTTTTTTCAATAAGAACAATTTCTTTAATCTTCTAGCAGGTACTGATAAACTTATGAACTTGGTAAAAGGGGGTGCTAATCCCACACATATTGACGAAACCTATCAAAACGAGCTAAAAGAATTTAAAACTTTAAGAAAACATTATTTAATTTATGATGATTTCGAATAATTAATAAAATCTAATGCAAAATTTTAAAAATATTGGAATTATTGGTGCAGGATCAATGGGTATAGGAATTGCTCAAATTGCATCAACTTCAGACTGTAAAGTTTTTCTTTATGACCAAAGCATTGAAATTGCACAGAACGCCATTCATAAATTAAGAAAAATATTAGATAGACTCATAGAGAAAAATAGAATTAATAATAATAAAAGGGATGAAATATTAAACAATATTAAAATTGTTGATTCTCTGGAAAGCTTAGTAGACTCAGACCTAATAATTGAGGCCATAATAGAAAACTTAAATGTAAAGAAAGATCTCTTTTCAAAATTAGAAGCTATTGTTAATAAGGACTGTATTATTGCTACTAATACCTCCTCACTTTCTGTTACTAATTTAGCTTCGTCATTAAAAAAACCATTTAATTTTATTGGAATACATTTTTTTAATCCTGCTCCTTTAATGCCTTTAGTTGAAATTATTCCAGCTTTACAAACAAAAATTAGTTTGACTGGAGACATTCGTAACTTACTAATAAATTGGGGTAAATTTCCGGTAATAGCCAAAGACACCCCGGGTTTTATAGTTAATAGAATTGCACGACCATTCTACAGTGAAGCTCTTCGGGTTTTTGACGAACAAATTGCAGATTTTGCTACTATTGATTTTGCGATGAAAGAAATTGGTGGTTTTAAAATGGGTCCATTTGAATTAATGGATTTCATTGGTAATGATGTAAACTACGCTGTAACTGAATCTGTCTTTAAATCTTTTTATTATGATCCAAAATATAAGCCATCTTTAACTCAGAGACAATATGCTGAGGCAGGTTGGTTGGGAAGAAAAACTAATAAAGGTTACTATGATTATAATAATTCAATCCAACTTTCTGCTAATAAGGACTTAAGTGTGCTTAATAAAATATTTGATAGAATTTTGGCCATGTTAATTAATGATGCAGTTGATGCTTTATACTTAGGTATAGCTTCTAAAGAAGATATTGATATAGCTATGACAAAAGGTGTGAACTATCCAAAAGGGTTAATTGAATGGGGACAAGAAAAAACTTTTTCATGGGTTGAAAATACTATGGATAAATTATATCAGACTTATAGGGAAGATAGATATCGTTGTTCTCCATTGGTTAGGAAATGGGCAAATCTATAAAACAAATCCAGTTATATTATTTTAATTTTTTATTGCTAATCTTATTAACTAGCAAAATTCCATTTAATTAGAATTCTGCTAAAACAGTTTTTCCACCAATTATTATATCATTTAGCTGAACTTTTATATTGGATTTTTTAGGAACAAATACATCAATTCTAGACCCAAACTTAATAAATCCAGCTTCCATGTTTTGATTAACAATTTCACCTTTAATCGCATAATTACAGATTCTTCTAGCTACAGCTCCAGCAATTTGACGGTATAGTATCTTTTTTTTATTTTCAGTTTCAATTACTATTGTAGATCTCTCATTTTCTGTACTTGATTTAGGATGCCACGCAACCAAATATTTCCCATCATGATTTTTACTGTAAATAATTTCTCCATTAACTGGATACCACTGCTTATGAACATTTATTGGAGACATGAAAATACTTAGTTGGACGCATTCCTCCTTTAAAAATTCACTTTCAAACACCTCTTCTTTAACAACTAACTTCCCATCACTTGGCGCAATAATATGTTGATTATTTACAAGAACGTTTCTTTTAGGATTTCTAAAAAAATGCAGAATTAGATAGAAAAAAATAATTGAAACACACAAAAGAATTATTTGAATGAAAAGGAATGTAATAAATTGGAAACTTAGGTAATTTATAAAACCAATAAATGCCATTATTATAATGATAGTAGTATACCCTTCTTTATGAATTTTCATTTAGTAAATTTATTAAAATGTATAGAACTGGAATACTTATCATAAAAGCATCCATTCTGTCTAGCATTCCTCCATGTCCTGGAATAATTGAACCAGAATCTTTTACCTCTGCTTGTCTTTTGTAATATGATTCAATAAAATCTCCAGTAGAAGCCGTAAAAGGAATTATGACAGATAAAAGAATTAAGAAATTTAGTGAGAAACATTTAAAATATAAATGAATAAAATAAACAGATATAAGGGTGAAAATGAATCCACCAATAAAACCTTCCCAAGATTTTTTTGGAGATATTTTGGGAAGAATTTTGTTTTTTCCAATTTTAGATCCTACTATATATGCAAAAGTATCAAATACCCAAGTCATAATAAATAGAACTAAAATAGGAGAAGAGTCAAATTTAACTTGTTGAAAACTATCATCTGTAAATCCAAAAGTTTGAATGATAATAAATGGAACTATTACATATAAAAACGGAATTAATTTAGGCTTTCCTTTCCTAAGTTGCCACATTTCATAAATACAAATAATACCTATTAAAAGAAATAATATTCCAAAAGATATTTCAGAATAACTAGTTGCAACCCATAGAATTATTACATAAAGTGAACCGAAAATTCCTCTTTTATAGATTTCACTAATTTTCAATTTATGATATAATATTTAATGGAATTTTAAGCAGATTTTTTTGTGTTCTGTTTTTTGGTTATAGAAGCTTTTTTTACTGTAGACTTGCTAGTAGTCTTTTTAGCTTTGGGTTCTATTTCTTCTTTTTGAAAAGGCCTTTTACCAAATATTGTTTCTAAATCCTCTTTGAAAATCACCTCTGTTTCTAATAATTTATTAGATAACTGATGAAGTTTATCCTCATGTTTTTTCAAAATTGATTTTGCTCTTTCATATTGTCCATCGATTATTTTCTTAATTTCTTGGTCAATTATTTTAGCAGTTTCTTCAGAATATGGTTTTGTAAACCCATAACCTTGATTTTGAGAATCATAATAGGAGACATTACCAATTTTCTCATCTAGACCATATATAGTAACCATAGCCATAGCTTGTTTGGTCACTTTTTCTAAGTCACTTAGTGCACCTGTAGAAATTTTATTAAATATAATTGACTCTGCTGCTCTTCCCCCTAGTGCAGCACACATTTCATCTAAAATCTGTTCTGTAGTAGTAAGTGATCTTTCTTCAGGTAAATACCATGCAGCACCTAGACTTCTTCCTCTAGGTACAATGGTAACTTTAACTAATGGGTTAGCGTGTTCCAACATCCAACTTACTGTTGCATGTCCTGCTTCGTGATAGGCGATGGTTTTCTTTTCTTGCTTTGTAATAATTTTATTTTTTTTCTCTAATCCACCTATTATTCTGTCAACAGCATCTAAAAAATCTTGTTTTTGAACACTTACTTTTTTCTTTCTAGCTGCTATCAAAGCTGCCTCATTACATATGTTAGCAATATCTGCTCCGCTAAAACCTGGGGTTTGTCTTGCAAGAAAATCTCTGTCAAGCTTTTTTTCTAATTTTAAAGGTTTAAGATGTACTTCAAAAATTTCTTTTCGTTCATTTAAATCAGGCATATCAACATAAATTTGTCTATCAAATCTACCAGCCCTCATTAATGCTCTATCTAGTACATCAGCTCTATTTGTTGCGGCAAGCATAATCACACCAGAATTGGTGCCGAACCCATCCATTTCTGTAAGTAATTGGTTTAAAGTGTTTTCTCTTTCGTCGTTAGAACCCATATTAGGGTTTTTTCCTCTAGCCCTTCCAATTGCATCAATTTCATCAATAAAAATTATACAAGGAGACTTTTCCTTAGCTTGTTTAAATAAGTCTCTAACTCTAGATGCACCCACACCTACAAACATTTCGACAAAATCAGATCCTGAAAGTGAGAAAAAAGGAACTTTTGCTTCGCCCGCAACAGCTTTAGCAATTAAAGTTTTTCCAGTTCCTGGAGGTCCTACTAATAGAGCTCCTTTAGGAATTTTTGCACCTAGTGCAGTGTATTTTTTAGGATTTTTCAAGAAATCTACAATTTCTTTTACTTCTTCTTTAGCCTCCTCTAAACCTGCAACATTATCAAAAGTTACATTTGTTGATTTTCCCTGACCAAACATTTGAGCTTTTGATTTTCCAATATTAAATATTTGACCTCCTGCGCCTCCAGATCCACCTGATACTCTTTTCATAATGAAGGACCATACAGCTATCATAATTCCAAAAAATATTATCCATCCAAGAATGTCTTTTCCAAAATTATCTTCTTCAATGTAGTCATACATTAAAGATTTATTAGTGTAAGCATATTGTTTTTGAGATTCCTCTAAATAAGCAGAAAAACTTTCGTTATTGGGAATATTAAATATATAATGAGGACCATTGTTAGGGCCACCAAAAACGCTTTTTTCTGGTATATTCTTATCCTTATGAGGCGCTTGATTTAATTGGTCTGGAAAAATATATACTCTTGCCTCTCTTTTATTAATAACCTCTACTTTCCTGACCTGTTTATTATCAATAAATGATTTAAATTCAGAATAGTTTGATTTAATAATACCAGTATTTACAGGGTTAAAAAGGTTGATTGAAATCAATACAACTGCTACTATACCATAAATCCAATAAAAATTAAATTTTGGTAGTTTTCCCTTTATCTTTTTCTTGTTTGCCATCTATATTAATTATGATTCATATTCATGTTTAGGTGCATCTCCCCATAAATCTTCAATGCTGTAAATAGATCTTGTTTCTTTGTAGAAAATATGGGCTATGACATTAACATAATCCATTAAAATCCATTCATTGTTTCCTTTTCCTTCTTCTTTCCAAGGTTTTTCTTTCAACTCTTTCATGCATCTTTTGTAAACAGCTCTGTTGATTCCCTCAATGTGGGTTGCAGAATCGCCATGTCCAATTACAAAATAATCGCAAATAGAACCTTCTATTTTTCTCATATCAAGACATACCACATCCTTAGCTTTCCCATCTAGTAATCCTTCAACAATAGTATCTTTAAGTAACATGTATAATTATAATTATTATTAGTCTTTAGAAGAAATAATGTTCGCAAAAGTAGTTAATTATGGTTAATCATTTGATTTGTTGAATTGTTTATCGTTTATTTAACATGAATGAATAGTCAAATAATAGGCAATCAAATTATCAGCTTAACAACTACTGATTCAACAAACAATTATGTTGCCAAACTAGTTAATAAGACAAAAGTCCCATATGGAACTGTAATTTTGGCAGACTTTCAAACCAAAGGAAAAGGACAAAGAGCTAATTTATGGCATTCTGAAAAAGGTAAAAACTTGCTTTTTAGTATATATTTTGATTCATCTTTTCTTACAGTCAATACGATTTTTTACTTAAGCAAAACAATAGCAATTTCTCTAAGAGATTTTATTTTTAATATAACTGGAGAATATGTTGAAATAAAATGGCCCAATGATATTTTGGTAAATCAGCAAAAAATTGCAGGAATTTTAATTGAAAATCAATGGAGGAAAAACAAAATTCATTCTTCTATTATTGGAATAGGATTAAATGTTAATCAAATTAATTTTCCAAAAAATATTTTAGCAACAAGCATGAGAGCTATAAGTCATAGAGAATACGACTTAAAATCTCTATTAGATGTTTTTTTAAAAGTTTTCAATTCTAATTTAAATATTTTGAAACAAAAACAGTTTGAGAATATTGATATTCAATATCATAATCATCTTTTTAAATATAATAAATGGTCTTTATATAAATCAAATGGTAGTGTTTTTAAAGCTAAATTAAACAGTGTTAACAATTCAGGTTTGATAGAGCTAAATTTTAATGATGGTCAATCAAAATCATTTGATTTCAGAGAAATTACTCAACTGATATAGCTTCTTCAATACTATTAGCCATAAAGTTAAATAACTCGTTAAGTGGTTTTCCAACCATAACTTTTAAAACGGGATTTACCTTGGCTTCACAAAAGATTTGAGCTTGACAGCTGTTATTATCCTCTTCCTGAATTTTAATTACAATATTAAATTTAAATGGTGATTTTTCTCCACTTTTTAAAAAGATTTGATCATCGTTAAGTGATTCCTTAACGATTTCTAATGTGTATGCTTTTTGAATACTAAAAATGCAATAATCTTTATTGGATTGCCAGTTATTAATTTTGTCTTTCGGAAATAAGTATTGGTAATTATTTAAGTCACTAAGGTATTCAATGCATTTCTTGGTATTGGAATTTATAGCTATAGAATCACTCTTTATTTTAAGCATTTCCTTTCCAAATTGATGGATTTTTTCTCCACAGATTTAAAGTATCTAAATCAGATTTTGAAATATAATTATTTTGAACTGCTGATTCAATTAAAGTGGGATATTCTGAAAGGGTTCTGAAGGAGCACGAAGCTTTTTTAAAATTATCAATTGATTTTTGAAAACCATAGGAGAAAATAGCTCCAAGTGCTAATACTTCTACCCCGAAATCTCTTAAATCCTGTACAGCCTTAAGACTACTACTACCAGACGAAATTAGATCTTCAATAACATAAACTTTATCATTCTTTTTTAAATCACCTTCAATATTATTTTTCATGCCATGAGATTTTGTTGCTGAACGCACATAACAAAAAGGTAAATTTAACGCATCAGCAACTAAGGCTCCAATCCCGATTCCTCCAGTAGCGACTCCAGCAATACAGGTAGGAGAATAAGATTTTTTTATTAGTGAAACAAATTCTTTTTTTATAAAATTTCTAATTTCTGGATGGCCTAAAACTTTTCTATTGTCACAATAAATAGGAGATTTCCACCCCGAAGCCCAAGTAAAAGGATTAGTTGGCTGTAATTGAACAGCATTGATTTTTAAGAGAAATTCCGCTACTTTTGTAGCATTATTAATATGCTCACTCATCGTACAAATGTATAAAGTTTTTGATAGTAAAAACGAGATTATTTTCACTTCACAAAAATTAAATAATTCATCAATTTTAGTAAATAATTCGTCAGAAATAATTGCTCATAATAAAGTAGGTAAATACCTATTTAACCATTTGTCAAGTAATCCCTTAAAAAGTATCGAAAATTGGTATTCAAATTATGAATTTATTAATGCAGCGGGTGGGTTAGTCGAAAATAATGGAAAATTTCTTTGGATTTTTAGAAATGGATTATGGGATTTACCCAAAGGTAAATTAGAAAAGAACGAAGATTTTAAGTCTGCTAGTTTAAGAGAGGTTCAAGAAGAATGTGGATTAGATTCAAATTTAGTCATAGCAAAACTATTATATACTTCATTTCACACTTACGTCCTCGAATCAAAAAAGATTCTAAAAAAAACATGTTGGTTTAAAATGAATTACTCAGGAGTAAATAATTTGAAACCTCAAATTTCTGAAGGAATTGAAAAAGTTAAATGGTTTGATTCTAAAGAGTCATCTATAAAAGCTGAAAATTCATTTAAATCAATTAAAGAACTATGGAAAATATATTTAGATTAATCTTTTTTCCCAATTCTGTATTTTTTATCTGGAGATAACTTTTTTTGTATTTTAAAAAATGTTGCATCAATGCTTTTATTGTTGTAAAGCGCCGTAGGAGGTAATGCAGGATACTGATAAATATCCCCATTTGGATCAATTAATAAATGAGTTGGAAGGTGATCTAATTCAAAGTAAGAAATTAGTCCTTGTTTATTTAGCGGGTAAACAATTGGCCAAGAATCATACGATAAACTTCCCGCTAATTTTTTAAAGCTTTTAAGGTTGTAATCTAAATTAATAGAAATAAAATTTACAAAATCATAATTTTCTTGAAATTGATTGATGACCTCCATTTCATGTAAACTATTATTATTCCAAGATGCAAAAAAGTTGATATAAGTATATTTTCCTTTAAAATTATTTACTGAAAAATCACTGTTTTCAAGACTGAAAAATTCAAAATCTGGACATGTAGCCCCAACTCTTAATTTAGTGATTTCAGCTATGCAATTTAATGCAATATTTCGATGAAGATTCCATTGACTATTTTTAGCAATTTGGTTAAGAAATAGAATAATATTTTCAGCAATATAATCAGTTGAATAGTATGCGTCGTATAGTCCTTTAATTATTGCTAGCTCGGTAAGTTTTGGATTGGAAAAATATCTTGAATTAGTCATTGCTTCTTTCAATTTTTCAAGTTCATTATAGTTATTAATAGCAAATTTAATTTTGTCATTAATTGCAAGTCCACTTACCTTAAATACATCTCTGAAAAAGATGTTAAAAAACTGCATGTACGCATCATTATTATAATTTATTTCATTAGTTTTAAGATAGCTTTCGAATAAGTAAGACTTATAATAGTCCCCTTTACTTTGATGAGCCAGCTGTTCTAAAAGGGCTATTTCATATCTTATATAGTTGTGTAAATACTTAATTTTATATGACTTGTATTTTTCACTGAGATAAATTTTAAAAACATTTAGACTGTCTTGAAATTCTTTATTATGCTTAGCCATTCTAATAATTTTATTAGTATCTCCGTAGAGAAAGAAATCTAATTCCAAATTAAAATCTAAAATCAAATTATTTATATCATTTTCTTTAAAATCAATAAATAGAAATTCAATATTAGATTTTTGAAGTGAAGCTTTATTAATTAAAGTATCTTTTGGAATAAATAAATTATAAGTAGATGTAGCTGTATCTACATATAACATACCGTGAGACCTTCCAATTGAAATTTCAGTGAGTTCAATTTGATTATTATCAAAAATTAATTTGGCCTTTCCATTTGAATCAATAATTTGTTGATCAAGTATTTTATACTTATTGCTTAGGTAGTCAAACTTCTTTTTCCAAATAATGGTTTCATTTTTGTAGTCTGGTGCAGAAATGTTTATAACAGTTGCAAGTACAAACTGAAAGCTAAAAACGGTAATTAATAGAAGGATTGCAGCAAGCCTATTCATGGCTCACTAATATTAATAGAGTTGGGGATGAACTTATCAATATTTCCTCCGTTTTTAATAATTTCTCTTACAATTGAAGAAGAGATCATTCCGTATTTATTACTAGATAAAAGAAAAATAGTTTCGATTTTTTCGTTGATCAATAAATTTGATTCTGCAATTTTCTTTTCATACTCAAAATCTATAGAAGACCTTAAACCTCTAAAGATAAATTGCGCATTTTCTTTTTTTGCAAATTCTACCGTTAATCCTTCATATTTTTTGACAATTATATTAGGATATTTTGTAAAAGTACTTTTAACCCATTTTTCTCTTTTTTCAATAGAGAAGTAATTTTTTTTTGTACTATTAAATCCTATTCCAACAATAAGTGTTTCAACTATTTCAGCTGCTTTAAGTATCACATGTTTATGACCAACTGTTATTGGATCAAAAGATCCAGGAAATATGCCAATATTATTTTTCACTATTTAATTTAAAAAAAGAAAAGTTTACACTACTGTAAGATCGTCTTTCGATAAAGTTAATAGTTTCTTCGAAGTTTACATCTTTTCCATGCTCCATAATAAGCCATCCATTTTTTTTGAGAATTTTTTTTTCGAAAATAAGATTTGGCATTTCTTTTATATTTTCCAAATTATATGGTGGATCTGCAAATATTAAATCGTAAGTGCTTTCTTTAGTTTTTTCAATGAATTTCCATGCATTAGCCCTAACAGTTTTTATATTCATAGATAATTTTTTAGCATTTAAATTAATGAATTTAACAGAGTCAACTTGTTTATCAACGCACACCACGCTAAGAGCCCCTCTAGATATAAATTCATAAGCAATACTACCAGTTCCTGAAAAAAGATCTAAAACTTCCAGCTCCGATATATGGATTCTATTTTCTAGAATATTAAAAAGAGCTTCTTTTGCAGTACTTGTGGTTGGTCTTGCCTTTATATTTTTATTATTGGGAATATAAATTGATTTATATTTTCCTGAAATAATTCTCATTATGAATTTTTAAAGTCAGTTTCTTTTTGAGAGTAAATCTGAATCTTCGGTAGTATTTGTTTAATTTTAGTTATTAAGTTCTGATCATCTATACCCATATGATTAATGATGAAATCTTCACCAATAAATTGTGATTCTTTAATCACACTTAGTAAGTAATATAACGAATCATCAGAGCTGTCAATCTTATATCTGTTAACTAAAATGAGCTTGTTTTTTTTAAATGAGCTTATGTATATTATTTTTTCTCCAAGAAAAAACTTCATAGACCTCTCTTCATTTGAAAAGCTCATTAAAAGTTCACAAAAATGCTTCAGCTTTGATGAAGGAAAATTAGTTTTGATACTTTCATTTATGCTTTTTTCAATTCCCCAATAAATAAAAGATTCATGAACTGTCTGTAAGCTTTTAAAATAGTTAAGCTTAGACTGATTATTTGTTAATAGTTCATTTTTTTGATCGTCTGAAATATTTGAAAAAATTTCTTCTGGTATGATTGTAAAGTAAGGATTATCTACATAAACATTTTTGATATTAATGCTTTTATCAAATTTTGAATATTCAAATTCTTTCCAGAAACCAGAATTTGTAATAATGAAGTATTTGTCTTCAAATATATATATGTCTTTAGGAGTTGATTTCAAGGATTTGGATTTATTTCCAATTCCCACTTGTTTTGACTTCATTTAAAGAGCCTGTAATCAATGTATCTCTTTCATTAAGTGGGTCATAGGGTGAAGGGTCATAAGCGGTGAATACAGGTGTGCCAACTTTTGAAAGTAAGTAGAAATAGTCTTCAGTATCTAAATTAAAATCACTGTATGACAATTTTTTTCCTTTAAAAAACTCAAAAGTTATAGTTTCAGTGTCCATTAATCGATCGGAAGCTAATTTTTTGAAATTTTCAATTCTTAAATGAGGACTAGAAAATTCATCTTCTTTTATAATTACATTTTTCCCAACATGAAATGGTACAAATAGTTCTGGATTATATAGTGGGGGTTGTAAATTATAAGATAAAACATCTTCTAAGTCTGTCCAGTATGCTCTAGAAGGTTTAGCAACAATATCTTTTTGAGTTAATTTTAGTTCAACCTTTTTACCTAATCTTAAAATATGAAATATTAGTGTATCCTTTTTCTTGTTTTTTATTAACGAAAGAAAATCTGAAGGTTTGTTAAGAGAGAAAGAATCAACTAAAACAATATTATCTCCAACTATAAATTGTGGAATTTGGGGTATTGAATCTTTAACGATTAACCCAGTAATTTCTTTTCCATAATACGCAGTATCAATACCGTTAAAATCAATTAAATAGGAAGAAACAAAATTATATTTATTATCTTTTCTGCGAAGAAGTATCTCAAAACTAACGTCGTCATTTGATTCTAATATTTTCGCATAGATTTCAAATAATTTTTCATCTGACATTGGTACTAAATCCAAATTGTTGATATTGAAATCATAAATTCTATTGTTGGAAGAGTCTTTACTATTGTCAAATAACTTTACTAGTACATTTTCCCAACTAGTATCTTTGGAAAGCAATCCGCATTTCAAAGCCTCTTGTTCATCGTATGACTCAATTTCTATATAATCACGTATTGGGTCGTATCCAAGGACTTTAGCATGTTCAGTAGTTATTTTATAATCAGGAACTACACCCCTAGTACTAATTGAATACACACTGTCGTTTAAAAGAAATCTTTTAAGCTCTTCAAAGTTATCGCTGTACCAACCATATTTTTTTTTGTATTCTAGCTGTACAATTTCGATATCCCTAAGTGCCTGTTTTATATGACCATCAATTTTTTCTTTAAGTTCTATTTCTGAAATTGTAGTTTCTACAGATGAATAGGTATTGTAGCCCAAAATAATACAGCTCAAAAGCATAACACCTAGTAAAATTATATGAGTATTTTTTTTAATTATTTCTTTAATATATAAAATGGTAACCACACCCATTATAACAACTACAAGTGATCCTATTAAAAAGGTGCCCGATTGACTAGTAGACCCTGTACCACTGAAAATGGCCGTGTTTAAAAGCATTAGCCCAGTTAAAATAACAAGGACCGGGAAAATATACTTTTGTATTAGAAGGTTTCTTTCTTCCATAAAGAGAATTTTTGATGCAAATTTAATATTTTTTTCAAATGCTACTTCTTATATTTTTAGCTAAATAGCATCATTAACAGAATAAAATATTTTAAAATTAAATATATTAAGTATAATAAATTTAATTAGTTATATTTTTCAGAATATTATTTTGAATTATTCATTTATTTTAATAATTTATTTTAATTTGTATATTTGAATTGATATAAAATTAATGAAAAAAGATATTCTAAGAAAAGCATTTGGATTAATTAATGTGTCAAGATCAATGAGTAGTCTTTTTGAAAAAGAAAAAAGTATTACTTCCAAATATGTTCACGCAACATCTAAAGGACACGAAATCATTCAAATAGCTACAGCTTTACAATTAAGCAAAGATGACTTCTTATATCCTTATTATCGTGACGATTCTATGTTGTTAGGTATTGGACTTCAACCTTATGACTTAATCTTACAACTTCTTGCTAAATCCAAAGACCCATTTTCAGGGGGAAAAACTTATTACTCACACCCAAGTTTAAATGACCCTAATTACCCTAAAATCCCTCATCAATCATCTGCTACAGGAATGCAGGCAATACCTGCTACAGGTGCTGCAATGGGCTTAAAATATAAAGAGGAAGTTGGGTTAGCTAAAAAAATAATTAATGCCCCAATTGTAATTTGTTCCTTAGGAGATGCTTCTTGCACTGAAGGAGAAGTTTCTGAAGCTTTTCAAATGGCAGTTTTGAAGAAACTTCCAATTATATATGTAGTTCAGGACAACGATTGGGATATTTCTGCCAAAGCAGATGAAACCAGAGCTCAAGATATATCTCACTTTGCTAAGGGTTTTAAAGGTTTAGAAACCATTACAATAGATGGAACGGATTTTATAGAATCATATAATGCAGTTAGTAAGGCTTTGATTAGTACCCGAAAAAGAAAAGGACCTGTTCTTATACATGCAAAAGTACCTTTACTTAATCATCACACATCAGGTGTAAGAATGGAATGGTACAGAGACGATTTAGAAGAACATATCTCTAGAGATCCATTGCCTAAACTTAAAGAACTCTTACTTGAAAATGACTTTTCTGATGCTGAACTTTCTGCAATTTCAAAAAATTCTGAGAAAATTGTTTTAGATGATTACAATAAAGCATTAGCAGAAAAAAATCCAGAAATTAAGGAACTTCATAATCATATATTAGCTCCAACAACTGTCCTGAAAGAATCAGGTAACAGAGTCCCTGAGAATAAAGAGCCAACTGTAATGGTAGATTCTGCTTTATTTGCAATAAGAGAGATTTTAGAAGCTGATGACAGGTGTTTACTTTATGGACAAGACGTTGGTGGAAGGCTGGGAGGAGTATTTAGAGAAGCTGCTACATTAGCACAACAATTTGGAGATCATAGAGTTTTTAATACCCCAATTCAAGAGGCTTTTATTATTGGAAGCACTGCAGGAATGTCGGCTGTTGGTTTAAAACCGATAGTAGAGGTTCAATTTGCTGATTATATTTGGCCAGGACTAAATCAATTATTTACAGAGCTAAGTAGATCTTACTATTTGTCAAATGGAAAATGGCCCATAAGTATGATTTTAAGAGTTCCAATTGGCGCATATGGATCCGGAGGACCTTATCATTCATCTAGCATTGAATCAATAGTCACTAATATAATTGGCATAAAAGTTTTGTACCCATCTACAGGAGCAGATCTTAAAGGATTAATAAAAGCTGCATATTTAGATCCCAATCCGGTTTTAATTCTCGAGCATAAAGGACTGTATTGGTCTAAAATAAAGGGAACCGAAGGTGCTATGACAATTGAACCCGATAAAGATTATATAGTACCAATTGGAAAAGCAAGAAAAGTACTTGAAGCTAGTAATAGCTCTATTAAATCTGGTAATTCTGCTTTAATTATTACTTACGGAAGAGGAGTTTATTGGTCAATAGAAGCTTCGAAGTTCTTTAAAAGTCAAATTGAAATTTTAGACCTAAGAACCCTTAGCCCGTTGGATGAGGAACAAATTTATAACTCCAGTAAATTACACGGTAGAATATTAATTGTAAGTGAAGAGCCATCTTCTTGCTCTTTTTCTTTAGGATTATCGGGAGCTATTCAAAAAAATTGTTTTGAATTTTTGGATGCTCCAGTTGAAGTTATAGGATCTGAAAATACTCCAGCTATTCCTTTAAATGAAATTTTAGAGACTGAATATTTGCCAAATGCTGAAAAAGTTATAACAGTTCTTTCTAGACTTTTAGAATATTGATTATAACAATTTAGGTTATATGTAATAACTTAATTTTAATTTTACAATTATGAAATATTTAAATCAAGAAATTTTTGGCAATTCAATTGAAAATTGGCTAATTGCTGCTGGAGTATTAGTTGGATCATTTGTGGTTGTAAAAATATTATATTGGATTTTCTCCAATATTTTTCAGAAAGTTGCTTTAAAAACAAAAAATAACTTAGATGATACGCTTTTAAGGACACTCCAAAAGCCAATTACTTTCTTAGTTATTGTATCAGCTTATTTCTATGTAGTTAAATTTCTTCACTTTAGTTTAAATATAGAATCCATATTATTAAATATTGCTTACCTATCTTTAGCTTTAGGTTTAACTTCAATTATATCAAGAATAGTTGATGCTGTAATTTCTGAAGTTGTTTTACCAATATCATCTAAATCTGAAACCAGTTTTGATAATCATTTAATACCTGTTATTCAAAAAGCAGTAAGAGCAATCATTTGGTCTTTAGGCATTGTTGTTGGGTTAGATAATATTGGTTTTGATATCACAGCAATGATTGCTGGCTTAGGTATAGGAGGTTTGGCTTTAGCTTTAGCTGCTCAAGATTCAGTTAAAAATATATTTGCAGGAATTATGATTTTTCTTGATAAACCGTTTAGAATTAAAGAGAGAATTAAAATTGATGGGTATGACGGTATTGTTGAAGAAGTAGGTTTGAGAAGTACTCGAATAAGAACTCTTGAAGGAAGAATAGTTACTATTCCTAATTGTACTTTTACAGACAATAGTGTAATAAATGTCACTTCACAACCTGCTTTAAAAGTTAAAATTAATTTGGGTTTAACTTATAATACCAATGAAGAAGACATGCAAAAAGCTATTAATATACTACAAGATATTGTAAAAAATCAGGATGCTATTACCAACGATTATTCAGCTGGATTTAACGGTTTTGGAGATTTTTCGCTGAATATTTTATTTATGTATTATGTAAGACCAGAGTCCCATTGGTTAAATACACAGACATTGGTAAATAAAGAGGTATTAAAAAGATTTAATAAAGAAGGGTTGGAGTTTGCTTTTCCAACCCAAACTATTTACAAAAAAGAAGTTTAGTTTATACTAATTAATTCTACTTCAAAAATTAGTGTTGTATATGGGCCAATATTTGGTCCTGCTCCTCTTTCACCATAACCTAATTTATAAGGAACATATAATTTCCATTTTGAACCTACTGACATTAACTGTAAAGCTTCAGTCCAACCTGGTATTACTCCATTAACAGGGAAACTAGCAGGTTCTCCTCTATCAACAGAGCTATCAAAAACAGTTCCATCTAATAACGTTCCATGGTAATGAGTGGTAACTTTATCTTCCAATTTAGGTTTTGGACCTGACCCCTCATTCATTACTTCATATTGTAATCCACTTTTTAAGGAAACAACATTTTCTCTTTTACCATTTTCAGTTAAGAATTTTTCTTCTTTCTCAATTAAAGGTAAACTCTCGGCTTGTAGTTTTTCTTGATCTTTCAATTGTTTTTGCATGAAATAGCTTTGCAAAACCTGCTGGCAGTTTTCATTTGATATTAGAGTCAAGGTATTTGTGTCTAATACATCTTTAATAGCTAATTCAAAGTTTTTTAAGTTTATATCGGGAAACTGAGCTTTTATGTTTTCTCCAATATTTACTCCCAATGCATAGCTGGCAGAGTCAATGTTATTAGTCAAATTAATTTCTTTATCATTATTTTTAACAGAATTGTTGCAAGAAACAAGGCTTGTCAATATAGCAGCAAAAAAAAGTGTTTTTTTCATATTTAATTTATTTTAATTAGTTCTACTTCAAAAATTAATGTGGTGTAGGGGCCAATCTGAGGGCCTGCTCCTCTTTCCCCATATGCTAAACTGTAAGGGACAAATAATTTCCATTTAGATCCCACAGCCATTAGTTGCAGCGCTTCTGTCCATCCTTTGATAACTCCTCCAACAGGGAAAGTAGCTGGTTGGCCTCTCTCGACAGAGCTATCAAAAACAGTTCCATCAATTAAAGTTCCGTGGTAGTGTGTTGTTACTTGGTCCTCCAGTGAAGGTTTTGCACCTTCTCCTGATTTCAGTATTTCATACTGCAAACCACTCTCAAGAGTGATAACACCATTTCTTTTTTTATTATCTTCTAAAAATTTTTCACCCTCTTCAATAATAGACTCACTAGCTTTTTCTTGTTGCTTTTTAAAAAAATCTTGAATAATTTTTTGGGCATCAGCTCCAGAAATTTTAGGTTCTTTTTTATTGTCTAATACATCTTTAATAGCTAATTCAAAGTTTTTTAAGTCTATATCAGGAAACTGAGCTTTTATGTTTTCTCCAATATTTACTCCTAAACTATAACTCACAGAGTCTACATCATTTGTGATTTTTTGTGCTGTCATTTTTATAATTGATATTGTATTAATTAAAATTATTATTGATAATAGAAATATATGTTTCTTCATTGGATTAAGTTTGAGAAATTTTGTAATTAACCGCTTTTTTTCTGAGTTCTTGCAACTTTTTTAGTTACTTGATTAGATTTTATTTTAGGTTGTTGTTTGGTAGATACTTTTTTGGTTTTTTTATCTTTCTTAGCTACTTTCTCAACATCTTTTACTTCTTCACTTTCAACTTTCTTGAGTTTAAGTTTCTTAGTATCATGCAAAATATTATACCACTGAAATAGTTTTTTTATATCAGAGTTATAAACTTGTTCTTTGTCATAATTTGGAACAAATTCTTCTAATTTTTTTCTTAGTTTGGAAATATCTTCGCTGTGTAAGATTGTTTTTTTACCATCATTGGATTGGTAAATCTTTCTATATATTTCTGAAAGAAGTACTTCTTCTTCATAAGTGTAAATACTAATATCGGAAAGTGCACTTATTTTATTAGAATTGAAAATTGGAAATCGTTTTTTATCAATAATTGATTCAACAATAACGTTGTTTTTTGATTTTCCAACTACGCTAAAAAGCCCGGTTTTTCCAGAAATCGATATAATATCTTTTAAATCCATAATTTAATTCTCGCGCAAATCTAATAATTATTCTATAACTAATTTAATTGGTTTAATATTTGATTTGTTTTTATCTCTCAACCAATATATTCCACTGCTAGCATTTATATTATTTATTTCAAATTCATTATTGATAGAATAGAATGTTTTGATGACCCTGCCACTAATATCAAATATTTCTAAGTTAAAGGGTCCTCTAACGTTTTCAATTTTAACTATTGTACT